>OLXW01000036.1_pt1 | contig 98571 bp, 108 predicted proteins | sample 1673551 | NCBI WGS metagenome assembly OLXW01 (sample SAMEA103958114, study PRJEB25191) | human gut metagenome | reverse complement strand
GCGAGAGTAAGCCGAGGCTCCGCCGATAATCAGTTTCGGACGTTCGCGCAAGGCTACCTCTTCCATCATGTCATAATCGACGTATCCGGTATCTTCTTTCACACTGTACTCCAACGGGTGGAACATCAGTCCGGAGAAATTTACGGGGCTTCCGTGCGAAAGGTGGCCTCCATGTGAAAGGTTCAGCCCCAAGAATTTGTCACCGGGGTTCAACACGGCCATGAATACGGCCATGTTTGCTTGTGCTCCCGAATGCGGTTGAACATTCGCCCATTCGGCATTGAACAGTTTCTTGATACGGTCGATAGCGACTTGTTCGCTTTGGTCTACCACTTCGCAACCTCCGTAGTAGCGTTTCCCGGGATACCCTTCGGCGTATTTGTTGGTCAGTACGGAGCCTTGTGCCTGTAGGACGGCGCGTGGCACGAAATTCTCGGATGCGATCATTTCGAGTCCGTTTTGCTGCCTGGATAGTTCGGCGTCGAGGATTTCGGCGATTTCCGGATCCGCTTCGGCGATGGGCGCGTTGAACATGTCGTTCGGTGTTTGCGCAAGAGGTGATGCAGTCATGAAGCTCTCCTTGACTTCGGAATGATCATCCGCTGTACCGCGGGTTACAGAGCAGTGTACGTGTGAAAACGATCGGAGGAAAACCGGGTTTCGAAACATGTGGGAAATATGGCACCGCCTGCGCGCGAAGACATGGACGGCACGATCGCGGTGCCACGTGGAAAAGCAGGACCTTCCGTCGGCAATCGTACGGGGTCGGCGTCCCATTCCACGGACGCGAGGCGACGTTCTTCCCACCTGTGCCGGTACACTGAGAAGCACGTTTGACGTAATCTGTCCGTTCTATTGCTAAGGAAATCAAGTGAACACGTTCCACAGCACACGCAGCACCACCGATTCGCTTACCTCCAAGCAGGCCATCCGCAAGGGCATCGCCGATGATGGCGGCCTGTTCGTGACCGACTCCTTGGGTGAGACCCATGTGGATATCGCTTCCTTGGCCGGCAAGTCCTACCAGCAGATCGCGTTCGATGTGCTGTCCGTGCTGCTGCCGGACTACACCGAGGCCGAGCTCAAGGAGTGCATCGACGAGGCGTACGGCCCGCAGTGGTCCGACGAGAAGATCACTCCGGTCAAGCCGCTCGGCGATGACTATGTGATGGAACTGTTCAACGGTCCGACTTCCGCGTTCAAGGATGTGGCGCTGCAGATTCTGCCGCGTTTCATGGCGCGCACCACTCCGGCGGATGGCGACGCGGATGAGAAGATCATGATCGTCACCGCCACGTCCGGCGACACCGGCAAGGCCGCGTTGGCTGGTTTCGCGGACGCCGCGGGCACCGGCATCACCGTGTTCTATCCGGAAGGCAAGGTCAGCCAGGTGCAGGAGCTGCAGATGACCACGCAGTCCGGCTCCAATGTGAACGTGTGCGCGGTCAAGGGCAATTTCGATGACGCGCAGTCCGCCGTCAAGCGCATCTTCGGCGACAAGGAGCTTGCCGAACGTCTCGCCGATGATTCGCATGTGGTGCTTTCCTCCGCGAATTCCATCAATGTGGGCCGTCTGGTGCCGCAGGTCGTCTATTACTTCTCCGCGTACGCGCAGCTGCTGGAACGCCAGGTCATCAATGTGGGCGACGAGGTCGAGTTCGTTGTGCCGACGGGTAATTTCGGCGACATCCTCGCCGGCTATTACGCGAAACTGCTGGGCCTGCCGGTCAAGCATCTTGTGGTGGCGTCCGACAAGAACAACGTGCTGTTCGACTTCCTGACTTCCGGCACGTACAACCGTCAGCGTCCGTTCTTCCAGACCATTTCCCCGTCGATGGATATCCTCATCTCATCGAACCTGGAGCGCATGCTGTATTACATGTCCGACAAGGACACGCGCCTGATCTCCATGCTGATGAACGATCTGAGCCAGTGGGGCGCCTACGAGGTTCCCGAGCCGATGATGAAGAAGATTCGTTCCATCTTCGGCACCGGTTGGGCCGATGAGAACCAGGTGCGCGAGATGATCGCGGACTGCTGGAACAAGAACCATTACGTGATCGACCCGCACACCGCATGCGGCTACTACGTCATGCAGCAGATGCCGCGCGATCCGCTCACGCCGCGCGTGCTGCTGTCCACCGCCAGCCCGTACAAGTTCCCGCGCGTAGTCAACGAATCTCTGGGTCTTGACGCGTCCGGCACCGATTTCGAATGCATGGACGTGCTTGCCAAGGCCACCGGCACCACCGCTCCGGCCGCGCTGCGCGGTCTTGAGACCGCCGACGTGCGTTTCGACCATGTCGTTGACATCGACGGTATGGAAGGTTTTGTCGAGCAGGCCGCCAAAGCTCTGTAAAAACTCTGTAAGCGAAGCATACTTTCACATCGTTAAAGCCATCTCCATCGGCCGTCCGCAATATGTGGACGGCCGTTTTTCGTCAAGGCTGCTACAGTTGCATGCTCGGAGGCGAACGAGCATGACAGCACCAACGATACCCGCATCTGAATCGGTACGACAGAAGCAACCGGCACAACAATCGAACCAGCCCGAACAGCCCCGGCGTAAGCATGATCGTCTCATCACCCGTGATATGGCGTTGGTCATGCTTGCGACGTTCTGTTTCATGTCGAGCAATATGCTTGCCAATCCGATCGTTGCCGGATATGCGGAATCGTTGGGCGCGGACGGCATGCTGATGGGTGCGGTGGCCGGGTCGATGAGTTTCATCTCACTGTTCTGCCGCCCTATCGCAGGCAATCTTTCCGACAAAACCAGCAAGCGCACGCTTGTGGCGGTTGACACGATGCTCTATTTCGCCGCCGGACTGCTGTACTATTTCGCAAACTCCCCCCATCATGCTCATCATGGCTCGCGTGATCAACGGCGTTGGTTTCGCATGCTGCTCGGTCTGCCTGGCCACGTGGATGTCGCTTTTGCTGCCGATCCGGCATATGGGTGCCGGCATGGGATTGTATGGCACGATGAACGCGCTGGCTATGGCGGTCGGACCGGCATTGGGTATTCGCGCGCAAAAATACATCGGTTATCGTCTGACGTTTTTGAGTTCGCTGGTGCTGGCGGTGATCATGCTGATCGCCACACTGATGGTGAAGAATGGCGGACAACCGGTACGCAAAAAGCAGACTTCCATAACGGAGAATCCCTCCACTGCCGTAGACATTGACGGTTCTGCTAGCGCAACCAAAAAGCATCGTTTTTCGATCCGTTCGATTCTGGAACCGCGTGTGGTGCCGTTGTCGCTGACGTTCATGATGTTTGCGATAGCGTATTTCGCAAATCAGTCCTTCATCGTGAATTATGTTCAGTCTCGTCATCTGCCGGTATCGTCCGACCTGTTTTTCATGTTTTACGCGGTCGCGTTATTAGTGTTGCGACTGGGCTTGCGCGACCTGTTCGACAGCAAGGGCTTCCGTTTCTGGCTGACGGTCTGCTCGTTGGGCATGCTGGCGATGCTCGCATGCATGACGTTCCTGTTCAATGATTGGATGCTGTTGTTGGCTGCGATTTTCACCGCTGTCGGCTACGGTCTGATGAGTTCAGTCACGCAGGCGCAGGCCGTGGTAATCGCAGGCCGCGAGCGCAGTGGTATTGCGAATAGTACGTATTATGCGGGTATTGATTTGGGTATGTCGGTTGGTCCGTTTGTGGGTGGTTTGGTGTATGGGCGTTTGTCTGCTGTGTGGTTTTATCCGGTGTTTATGTTGGCGATGCCTGTTGCTTGGTTGATTTATTTGTTGTGTGTGAAGCGTGTTTCGCGGTAGTTGTTGGCATCGTGTGCGAGGTTTCTGCCGTAAACCATTCCAAGCGCGTGTCGTTCTAACTGTTTTTGCGGTCGGTCGTATTTTCCATATACGGCAATATGACCGACCGACGCCCATCCTGGCTCGTGCAAGGCGTCCATGCCGAAGGGGAGATGTCAAGATCGGCCCTTGCCGCCGTATTCCGTTCCAGCCTTTCCGGCTATTTGACTTGGTGGATTTTGTTGCCTTTGACCATGTAGGCACGTCGGGCCATGTCGATCATGGGCTGGTCGAATCGGCTGTCTGTGTAGAATTCGTCCACTCGAACGTTGTCTCCGTAGAGTTCGCGGAATCGTTTGGGCTTGTTGGTGTTGAAGTTGAGGTAGTTTACGTTCAACGTGTTGCCGTCGATGGTGGACGAGACCAAATGTTGCACGCCAAGCCTGCGGCAGGCCTCGCCCACGGTGATGTCGAACGAGGCGGTGAGGATCACATCGTCTTCGCGTGGCTCATACCAGGGTTTGATGCGCTTCATGTTCTGATCCCAGAAGGCGTTGACCAATTCTTCGAATTCCAATGATTCGGCCAGTTCGCTTAAATATCCGTGGCATAGCTTGCCCACACCGTATTCCATTTGATCGAACGTGGCTCGTCCGAGCTTGTATTTGATGGCATAGCGCAGTACCGGGGCGATGTACCGCAATACCTTCGGATTGTATTTGGCCGAAAACAGGTACAGGTCGAACAGGCTTTCTCCGTCATAGATGGTTCCATCGAAGTCGAATACACGCATGTATGCAGCTCTCACTTCCTCGTATGCGCGCATTCAATACGCGCCATTGCATCTCATGCTAAAGTCCGAAGGCTGATTCCTTTTTACACCAAGGTGAACGGCCGGCGACCGCAATGTGCACAAATTGCACATCTCAATGCACATTCGGTTCATGTCACGTTTGGAAGGAGGAACCACCACAACAACACAGTCGGACCGCTATTCGCCCCATAGGAGCCGTTCGCGCTGCTGATACTCCTCATCGAACAACGGCTGGGCCTTCGTGTCGATGAGCTTGGCGAATTCCAAATCCTCATCTCGTTCCACCCGATGCTCAGCCATATTCCATTGGTCATGGTACGTGTAACGCAATGCCTCGGCATCCGTTTTCAAAACATGCGACCGGTAAAGGTCCCGTTCGAATAGAAGCGTATCAACCAGCCATCCTGGCTCGTCCGGAAACTTGCTGATGCCATTGACGTACTCCGCACGATACGCGTCATGGACAAGGACAGGCAACGCATCGATACGCAAAAGCTCCTTGAACATGATAAGCCGTCCGATTCGACCGTTGCCGTCCGAAAATGGGTGAATCTTCTCAAACGTCCAATGGACACGGGCGATCTGATACGGTTCATCCTCAAGTTTCGTGCACATATCAAACAGCCTGTCCATAAATTCGGGAACATCCTGCGGCAGCGCAGTCCTTGTCGGAGTGACAGGATTGCCAATAAAGTTCGGCCGAGTCTTGTAGCCGCCCACGTTGAAAAGCGAGTCGGAGACCTGTCTGGTGCCCTGCTTGAGAATGGCATGCAGGTGACAGACCATATCCCGGTCCACCGGCTCATCAGCATGGTCGAGAATCCAACGGAACGCAGCGAAATGATTACGGGTTTCCAACGCATCGTCAGGATTGACCTGTTCGCTGCCATCCGTGGTATAGGTACCGGTGGCAAATAGCTGCGCGGTCTGTTTGGCAGTAAGGGTGGAACCTTCCATATGATTGGAATTCCATGCGAACTGGATTTGTGTAGTCGTGTAAATGCCGTCACCATATCGAGTATCACGCTCTCGGATAAGACGCTCCACGATACGTTCCGCCATAACCCCATCCTTCCTTCATTCCGCTCGACTATCCTCCCATGGTAATTCATTTAGGCTAGAAACCGTGGTGGATGTCGTATATCCTGCAGGTTGGTTCCATGTCGAACGTGACCGTGTCGAACTGTTCGGGATGGTGCACGAACGTATCGATCAGTTTCCATTGGCGACGGCTGATGCCGATACGATAGTCCGGACGGACCATAAGCACCGGCGCTTTCGGCTGGAGTTCCTCCAAGAGCTGCGCGCGCTGTTCGAAGCATTCATCATCGTCGATCCATACGATCGGCGCGGGTTCATTCTCTTCGCATTCGATGCGTACGCGTCGTTGGATGGTCTGCCATTTGCCTGTCTCACGTCCCCATTTGGTGACAGGATCGTACCAAGTGATGACATCGACCAGCATGGGATCCCAGCCGAGCATCGGGTCGAGAATCTGACTGCAGTATGGCTGCCAGGTGGACAGCCACCACAATTCCACAATGCCGTCAACTGCCAACGCGTACATGGCGTCGGACAGTTCGCTGGACCAGTGGATGCGCCATGAGCCTACGGGCGTGTGGGCTTTTTCGTTGCCGTCCAAGTGGAACGCTTTTTCAGGATTGTACATTTTCGCGTAGGGACTGTCGGGCTTCGCCCAGGTCATAACTTTGTTCACGCCACTCCTGCGCAAAAGCTTGTCATCCGGAAAGGCGTTGAGCACCCCATCGAAATCCGTGAACACCACAGGCTTGGAAAACATTTTCAACTCCATCATCACTCCCCTTTCAATCATCAACTATCTTCTTATATTGACCTTACGGTTTCCTCACTACGCTTTACCTGACAAATACTGACAGCACCGCCATCGTTTTATTTGCTACACTCGGATTAGTTCGGCACGGACGCCGAACGACCGCAGGCACGAGCATAGGCAACCGCAAACATGGTCCATAGATGCGCAAAACATGATGCGCGGCCGCATCCAAAAAGCGGTCACCATCACGCAAAGGAGTGAAACATGGCAGACGAATCATCGAAGATTCCAGAGAAAACCGTCGAACAAATCTTCGACGAACGTTATCCCCTCGACAAATGGGAGGATTCAAACTACTCGATACTCGACAAATTCTCAATGCGCGGCCGCAAAGGCTTCGTCACCGGAGCCGCAGGCGGTCTAGGACGCAACGCGGCGGCCGCGCTCGCCCAAGCCGGAGCAGACGTCGCACTAGTCGACCTGCCCAGCCAAGAAGACAAGCTCACCGAACTGGCGAAAGACATGAGCGAACGTTTCGGCACCAACGTCATCGCGCTCACCTGCGACGTCACCAACGTCGAACAAGTAGCCGAACTCAAAACACAATTGGTAGAACAACTCGGAACCGTCGACTTCGCGTTCCTCAACGCCGGAGTCAACGTACCGGGCGACGATCAAGACGCCACCGAAGAAGTATGGACGCGCACCATCAACATCAACCTCAACGGCACCTACCGTACCGGCCGCATCGCGCATGAAATCATGCGCGAACACGGTCATGGCGGCTCACTGATCTTCACAGCCTCCCTGTCCGGACACAACGCGAACTACATGATGGGAAGTCCGACGCCGGTGAACGCGTATGGCGCCACCAAAGCGGCCATCATGGAACACTCACGTTACCTTGCCGCAGCGCTCGCCAAAGATGGCATCCGTTCCAACACCATCTCCCCCGGATACGTGTGGTCTGGAATTTTCAATGGCCGTATCGACATGCCTGGCCACGACGCCATGCTCGAGGTCGTGCCGATGCATCGTTTCGGCACGAATGACGAGATTGCCAGCACGGTGCTCTTCCTCGCCAGCGACGCGTCCTCGTACGTTACTGGCACTGACATTCGCGTAGACGGCGGCTACAGCGTCTTCTAATCACCGTACCCCATTTGATAAATGGCCGGTCGCAGCTAATGTGCTTCGACCGGACATTTATCTGGTGGTGGTTTCTAGAACATACCGCTACACATGCTTGCGGCGTATCAACGTACCGGCAGTGGTTCCGGCTCCTGCAAGGAGGAGCATGACCGCGATAATGGGAACGATGTCGGAGCCCGTGTGAGGCGAGTCCGCAGTCGGTTTTCCATCGGCCTTGCTGGCATTCTTGTCTTTCGAGGGCTGCTTGTCATTCGGCTTGGCCTCTCCACCGCCCGGCTGGTCATCAGGCTTCGTTTCCCGAAGCTTCAGACCGTTCAATGCCGTGTTAAGGAGCGTGGCGGCATTGGAGACAAGACCGTTCTGTTCGCTGCTGAACGTGGTGTTGTTCCACAGCGAGAGGGCCTGCTCGTACGCTTCCGTGAGAGATGCGACCGTATCGTCCGTGTATTTGCCGAATTCGGCAAGCTTGGCCTGTGCCGCCGCGATCGGAGCTTCGAGCGCGCTCTGTCGAGTTCGGTCGGATCATCATACATGGCCTGATATCTTGGGATGGTCAGTTTGGCGAGCTGATCGTACATCTTGGAGTAGAGGCGAGCGTTGAAGTTCATGACACTGAACCCTGCGCGGGACAAGTTCATCTGTCGGATTTCCAGATTGTCTGGATCGTAGGCGCCTTCGGCGAACGTCATGTCGGACGATTCGCTGTCGGACGCGCCCTTGCCTGTTCCGCTGACGTCGAGCGCGCTGCCCGTGGAGTAGTCGAACGGGGTGCCGTCCTTGCCGCTCCATGCGTTGATGATGAGGCTCGACGTGCGGAACGGGTCAGATCCGACTCCTGCGTAGTTGTAGCCCGCAATGTCCTTGCCGGAGGAAACGGTGTCGCCGTTCTCATCGACGAAGTAGATCGGGTTGCCGTCGACGTCGAGCGGATACCCGTCGGGACCCCACACGTTGTCGGTGATCACTGCAAGACCGTCACGGTCGGTATAGCTGCCCATGCGGGATTCGCGATACCATGCGTTGCCGGTCGTGGCCGTCGGATGCAGGAACAGTTCGGCTCCGGACGCGGCATAATAACGACCGAGTTCCGGATAGAAGTGGCCGTCTCGACAAATGTCGATACCGGCCTTGAGTGGCTTGCCGTCCGAGCCGGTCCACTCGGGCATCTCGAACATGACCGGCGTGCTGCCAGGCAACGACCATGCGGTTTCCTCGGATCCGGCGCGATGCATCTTCTGGTAGGAGTCGGCGTGCCCGTCAGGGAACGCTATGGCAGCGGAATTGTAGACCTTCCGCACGCCGTCGCTGTCAGTGATGAGACTCTCGGTGATTTCAGCTTGGGAGGCCGCCATCTTGTATGCTGCGGAGTCTAGGTCGCTTGAGGAAACGTAGCCGGTGAGTGCCGCGACGAAGGCCATGGTGGCGCACAATGCGACGCTGCCCACCGCCGCAACCGCCATGTCGAGCTGTCGTTTGAACCATATGGATTTCGCGGTGACGTTCGCTGCCGCGTCTTTGTTCTCCGTTGTCGTACGGTGCGACGTGGATGTCCCTCTCTTCAACGCGCCATGCTTCCCCAAAATTTCCCCGTTCTGGAAAACATCATAGGAGATAAACGGAATTGTATGACAGTTCGTTTTCCACTTGGCTTCTGAATTCCGAAGGGTATCTAAAGAGTACTCATGCCCGATTCTGCGAGCGCGATCATTTGACGTTTCCTTTGTTGTTGAACACTGTTTTGCCCATATTTCGCTTATGTATGGCAGGTCAGTCCGTCAAAGCAGTAGGTAGGGGGGTATGAAAAACCTCATTTTCGCGAAACCGACTGCCATATATAAGCGAGATGCCTCATGTCACATCCCGAAATCTGCCATACATAGGCGAGATACAGCCTGCTTTGCTCAGCACAAGGCCGACAGATCCAGAAAATGCGCACGATGACACGTTTCAAACCATACTTCGCGCAGGATCTTTTTCCGATTTGTTCCCTTGACAGGTCTGACACCTACTGCTTGGGCAGTTCGCGGCGGCGCGCAACGAGTCAACGAACTGTGCACACGCAAAGGCGGGTATGATGACGTTTATTCTTGCTTGGTATCGGCACTTGAAATCCGAAGAACAGTAAGGAGATAATCATGTCCGACATCAATCCGTCAGCAACCACGGCAGCACAGGACTCCCGCACATCTATACGACTCGAAGCGGGACTAACGGCCCCGGACTTTACACTTCCCAGCGACAACGGCGATAGCGTCACGCTCTCTGCATTGCGTGGCCAGAATATCATCCTGTACTTCTACCCTGCCGCGATGACTCCCGGCTGCACCACCGAGGCCTGCGACTTCCGAGACAACCTCGAACGACTGCGCTCCCGCGGATTTACCGTGCTCGGCGTATCGAAGGATCCGTTGGACAAGCTCGTCCGATTCCGCGGGCGCAATCATTTGACGTTCCCGTTGTTGTCGGACGCCGATCTGACTGTGCATCGTTTGTATGGTGCGTATGGTGAGAAGAAATTGTACAGCAAGGTCTATGAGGGTGTAATTCGTTCGACTTTCGTGATCGATGGTGATGGGGTGATTCGTATCGCCCGGTACAACGTGCGCGCGAAGGGTCATGTTGATTCTTTGCTGCGGGCGCTCGACAAGCTTGATGGTTCCGTTTTCTAGTTTGGAATGCGATGCCGCTTTGTTTATAGATCAGCTTTTTCATGCGAATGACGCAAGCAGCGTCAGTAGCGGGTAGATGCCGAATTCCTGATAGCGGTCGTGCAGTGTGCCGATGTCTTCGAATATGGTCTCTTCGACAAGCCTTTCGAAGGTCTCGTAACGGCGCGGGGCACGGCCTCGTAAGAGAAGAGGAGAAGCGCGATGAGACTCAGACTTCCAACAATAAATCATCGTCTTCCGACATGTCAGTCCACGGCTCGCGTGTGCGGTTTGCTTGATCGTGTTGGCGATGCGTTGGCTGAGGAGCGTGAACGTTTGGAGTTGAAGGCGATTGAAATGTTGAAGGAGCCGAAACGTCTTGTGCAGCCGGAGCCGGTGAATCATGCTTAGTGGGATGATGGTTCCGGCGTATACAGCGTTGGCTGATAGGTCCGGTAAGCTAGTGTGTATCCAGCGGAAAGGGACGTGCCATGGTAATGCGGCGCAATAATGAGCAGACGGTTGCGGGAAGGCATCGCATGATGAGGCGTGCCGACCGTGAGGTGGCCGATCCGCAGCAGGTCGAGGCGATTATCGCAACATGCAAGATCGTGAGTCTTGCGTACACCGATGCAGAGGGCATCACCATCGTGCCGTTGAATTTCGGATACGTGTTCGACACGGAATCCAATCATCTCACCTTGTATTTCCATGGTTCTGCGACCGGACGTAAGATGGACGCTGTCAAGGCCGCGGGCAACGCGCTTCCTGTAGCATTCGAAATGGCGACTGACTGCGAGGTGGTCGAGGGGCGCACGCTGTGCAGTTGGGGCGAGGCGTTCAAGTCGATCGTTGGCAATGGTACCGCGTCCATCATCGACAATCTTGACGAGGCGCGCCAGGGGCTCGCACTGCTGATGAAGCAGCAGGCCGGCATGGAACATGTGGAGTTCACCGACCAGCAGGTACACGCCGTCACCGTATGGAAGGTGGAAGCGGACTACCTCACCGCCAAAGTGCGCGAAAAGCCCCAGCCGCATATGCACTGAAACCCCGAGGCGGTGGTGCTATCATCCCCGGCAAAAGGGCTAATCTGGTAATGGTAAATCCCAACCGTCAGTTTGTTGTCGATGCGAATGCGTTGTTGGGACGCAATCCCATTAGTGCGTTCGATGGTGTCAAACTAGATGGCGTGATTTCCCGCACGATCATTGGCGGCAGACCGTAGATTTCGACATGCCCGGCAATCCGGCGAATTTGATCAGTCGCCCATGATTGTTCATGGATGGTCGCGCCGCAAACGACGTGTTGAACGACGGCATCGCCATAGCACGAGAATGTCACCATAATCCCGATACAGATGGCCCGCATGTGGTCACCGGTCCGATTGCCGTACCGAAAGCCACCCAGGTGGTCTGCTGGCAATCACTCCGACCACGTTGGCGCCGCGCTTCCCTACGGTGTGATCTCCACCCGCCACGCGCGTGGAGTGCTGGCAGGATCCGAGGATTTCGACGTTCACGGTCTGATTGATCTCGCCAAAGAACTCTATAAGGGAATGGAATAACAGATGGTTTCCTCAACAATCGTGCAGCAAGATAGCAACACCACCCAGGCGACGGATCGCACCAAAAGGGACGCTCTCTCCTTCGGCGCGAAGCAAATCGCAATCATGACTGAAGTGGGACTCATCGCCGGTTCCCTACATTGCCTACGTTGACAACCATGCCGTTGGCGCGGCTGATCTACCTGTGTTTCCGCCGTATCATCCATCCGACTCGCGCATAACCGTCCATACGGGAATCCGCGAACGCAAGTAAATGTCGCTTCCATCAATCGCCGACCGCAAGAGACGTTCATGAAGCGGCGGATTTCCTTATATTCCAACAGAACCCGTACTGTTATGCGACACGCAATAACAGTACGGGTTTTCTGTGTTACTGTTATATATAACAGCTAAACAGTTTGCATCTAACTGTTCAGCTGGGAGATATATCACCTACGAAACATACAGAAAAAGAGGCACAGATTGAAGCTGATCATCTCATCCGTGTCCGGAGAACCGATTTACGAACAGATCAAGAACCAAATCAGGTCCGCGATCATGTCGGGTGAGCTTATGGCAGGCGAGGCGCTTCCCTCACTGCGCAAGCTCGCCAAGGAACTACGCATCAGCGTGCTCACCGTGACCAGAGCGTATAACGAACTGGCTGACGAGGGGCTCGTGGAGAACGTGCAGGGCAAAGGCACGTTCGTGATGGAACGAGGCAACAAACTCATGAAGGAACGTGCGCGCGAACGCATCATGGACAAGCTCCGTGAAGTTTCCATCGAGGCCAAAGCCGCCGACATCAGCCTGCTTGATCTGCTTGGCATGTTCGAGAAAGCATACAGGGAACAATCATGAACGATTCCTCACTCCCCCAAGGGACACGGCCAACCTTGGCCTTGAGCGTAACCGGATTGACGAAGCATTATGATTCCGGCTTCACATTAGATGACGTGACCTTCGACCTGCCGTCCGGCTACATCATGGGTCTGGTCGGTCCGAACGGCGCCGGCAAATCCACGTTGATCAAACTGATCCTCAATATGATCACGCGAGACGCGGGACGAATCGAAGTGCTCGGCCTTGACGCGATGGACGATGAGGAGCGGGTCAAAGAGCAGCTGGGCGTAGTGCTCGACAGCAGCTATTTTATCGAATACATGACGGTCGACGCGGTGGAACGGACAAGCAGACCAATGTACCCGCTGTGGGACCACAATCTGTTCGACGCATACCTCAGACGGTTCGGACTCGGACGGAACAAGAAGATCAAGGACCTGTCGCGCGGCATGCAGATGAAGCTCATGCTCGCCGTGGCGTTGAGCCACGATGCGAAACTGCTGATTCTCGACGAGCCGACCAGCGGTCTGGACGTACTGTCCCGCGACGAGCTCATGGACATCCTGTCCGATTATGTTGCGGATGGCGAACACAGCGTAATCTTCTCCACGCATATCACCGCCGATTTGGAGCGTTGCGCGGATTTCCTCACGTATATCACGCACGGCATGCTGTATTACAGCGGACCGAAAGACGAGTTCGAAGACGCGTTCCGTCTGGTCAAGGGCGGTCCGGACGAGCTTACGGATGGTCTACAGCGGGCAATGGTCGGCATCCGCACATACGCAACCGGTTTCGACGCGTTGGTCCGCACGCAGGACATCCCACACATCGGCGGCACCGACGGTCTTCTGACACAGCATGCTTCGATTGAGGATGTGATCAGACTGACCAATGCCGCGGAACATACGGCGATCGGCAATACCAACAAAGGAGACGTACGATGAATACGACAGCGAACGCGAACGCCATGACCGCCATCCTTAGGCAGATTTCCTTGGACTGGAACCGCACCATCAGCTACGGGCGGTCGTACATAGCCATCTTCTTCGCGTACGCTCCAGGTGTTACATGCCTGATGGCGGCCACAGGGTCCACTCTCGACAGCGTTGCGGGAGCCGTCATCGGCGGGGCGGCCTCCGGCTTCCTGATGCTTAATATCACCCTGTTCTCCTATGAACAAATGAACAACCATCATTGGATGAACGGCATCGTGCCCATCAACCGCAACCACCAGATCCTCGGACGATTCGCATTCCTTATCGTCTGCGATCTGGTGGCGGGATTGGAAGTGGCCGTCAGTATCGCCTGCGCCGGCATCATCATGCACGAGCCAGTTAAAGTGACGGATGCGATCGGTTTCGCCGCGATGACCGTGCTGACCCTCGTGCTACTCAACACCATCGTGCAGCCGTTCCTGTACCGGTTCTCCCCTTATCGTGCCATGGCCGCCATTATTCTGAGCATCGGCGTGATCGTGGGCACGGTCATCGGACTGCGCAAGGCATTGCCGGAATTCGAAAAGACCGTCGAACAGCTGGCCGAGGCGATCAGCCGGCACCAAGCCATTGCATTAGCGGCATTCTTGATCATCGACGTACTCGCCTTAGCGTTCTCCAGCAAGATATCACTGCATATTTACGGTAGCAAGGACATCTGAACCGAGCCAACCGGTAGACTCTTATGGAGAACGGATTTGGGGTCTTCCGAATCAACGGAAAGCCCCAAATGCATATATCCCGTACGACAACGGTTCCTACAATGCGGCAGGCGCGTCGTGGAAGTCGAACATGACACCATCCGCCAGACCGCAAATCACCGGCCAATCAGCATCGGACGAATCATCGTGCATGGCCCACACTCGCATGCCGACGGACTTGGCCGAGCGCATGCCGACGAGCAGATCCTCGAATACGGTGCAGTCGGTCGGCTCGATGCCGAGCCTCGACGCGGCCAGCAGGTACACGTCCGGCCTGTCCTTGCCGATATCGCCCGCGTCGTCGACGCTGACCACCTCGTCGAAATAATCGAAAATGCCGACATGCCTCATAGCCGGCTCTCGCAGCATCGGTGGCAATGATGTAGCCACGGCCAGTTTCGCCCCGCTCGCCTTCAACGTTGCCAGGTATTCACGCGCGTGCGGCTTGGCTTCTACCACCGTGGAGTACATGACGCGCGCCATATGATCCCACTCCTCCATCAGCTCCTCAGGAGTGTCCGACAGGCTGAAGCGTGCGATTGTGTATTCGGCGATCTGCCGGAACTGCATGGCGGCGACCTTCTGCATGTAGTCGTCCGGCACTTCGAATCCACGCTTGGCGAGAAAATCGACATCCACCTGGTCCCACACGCCCATGGAGTCGAGCAACGTGCCGTCAAGATCGAAAATGGCACCTTTACCTTGGTTGCTCACGTTTTCCTGCGTCATGTCAGCTCCTCTGATGGGTTGTGTTTTTCGATTTTTCTGTTTTGCGATTGATTTTGAGACTTGCCTGCGATTATCGGCCACGGGTCAGTCAAGCACGGACGATTTGAGTAGTTCCTCGGCATGTTCCAGCGACGTCTCGCTTTCGCTGCCGGAAAGCATGCGGGCGATTTCGTGCACACGCGCCTCTCCACGCACTTGATTGATGGTGGTGGCGATTGATCCGTCATCCGTTTCACCTTTGGCGACCACATACTGTTCGTCCGCCCAGGATGCGACCTGTGGTAGGTGCGTGACGACCAACACCTGCGCGGATTGGGCAAGCTTGGCCAATCGCGCGCCTAATTCCACAGCCGCCTTGCCGCCCACACCCGCATCGACTTCGTCGAAAATGAATGTCATCGGCGGCACGGTTCCTCCGGCCACGACATGCTTTTCGGCGGCGACCAGTTCAAGCGCGAGCATCAGACGGCTCAATTCGCCGCCGGACGCGCTTTTGCCCATCGGCAGCTGCGGGGAGCCGGGAAACGGGGTGAAGAGGAATTCGATGTCGTCCGCTCCAGTGGCGTCCAACTGTTCGCGTTCCGCCACGCGGATCTCCAGTTTCGAAGTGCCCATGGCCAGCGAATCAAGTTCCGCGGTGACCTTGGAAGCGAGTTCCTTCGCCGCGGCTCTACGCCGTTTGCTCACAGCCTGCGCGGCTTTTTTCGCAGCCTCAAGCAGTTGGGCGCGTTCGGCTTCCAGCTGTTCGACCTTTTCCGGCGAGGCGTCCAAATCCTCCAAATCGTATACGGCCTTGTCCCTCCACGTGATCACGTCGGACAATTCCGGCCCCCACCGGCGGGTCAGCTCGTCCAACTCGTGGATGCGCCCGTTGATGGCATCCAGATCCTCCACGCTCGCCTCATTGTCCACTTCGCCGGACAGGCTGAACACCACGTCGGACAAATCGGTGCTGATGGAGTCGAGCCGGTCGGCGAGTTCGGAGAACACGCCTTCCACGTGAATGGCGCGCAATGCCTGCGAGGCACGGTCGATCAAATCGGCGGCGCTGGCCGATTCAACGTCATCCGCCACTTGCGAAGCGTCCAACGCACCCAATGCGCGGGTCACGCCTTCGGCGATTTCGGCGGCGTTTTCGATGCGGTCCCGCCGTGCGCGCAATTCGTCCATCTCCCCCGGCTGCGGGTCGACCCGGTTGATGCGTTCGATTGACTCACGCAGGTAATCCGCCTGCTGGCGCATGGACGATTCCTGGCTGCTGAGCCTTTCCAAACGCTCGTCCATTGCGCGCAGCGCGTTCCACGTCTTGCCGTAGGCGGCCAACGCCACTTCATCCCCCGCGTAGCGGTCCAGGAATTCACGCTGCCGCGAAACGGTCGCGATACGTAACTGGTCAGCCTGGCCGTGGATCGTCACCAATTCGGCGGCGACGGAAGCAAGCACGGAACGAGGCACGCTACGCCCCGACAACATGCTGCGGGATCGTCCGGAAGCCGGCACCTTGCGCGACAGGAACAGTTCGCCGTCCTCTGGCTCGAAGCCAGCCTCCCGTGCGGCGGCCACCGCGGCCGGCGACGAAGCGACTTCGAACACGCCCTGCGCCCACGCCTCCTGAGCGCCGACGGAAACACGGCCGCCGTCGGAGGGACCGCCGGAAATCAGTCGGATCGCACTGAGCAGCATCGATTTGCCGGCACCTGTTTCGCCGGTGATCGCCGTCATACCGCCTGCCGGGGCGATCAGCGCGGAACGGATCGGACCGAGATTGTGGATCTCAAGCTCTTCCAGCATGCCCTGTCACTTCCCGCTTTCCGGTTTGCCGGTTCCCGGGAACGATTGCCCATGATGCGTGCCGCCGGTCTTGCGCGCCTGCTCGCGCCATCCGACGACGGGCAGGTCGAATTTGGTGACGAGACGGTTCGTGAACGGCACGCCGGACAGTCGCGCCAAACGCAACGTGCATTTCGATTCGCGCACTTCGACGCGTGTGCCTTTCGGCAGGGCGCGCTGGCGGCGGCCGTCGCAGCAGATCCAGCCGTCGGACGTGGAATCGTCAAGAATGTCGATGGCGAACGTGGAGCCGGAACCGATGATGAGCGGACGTGCGAACAACGCATGCGCGGCCAACGGCACCAATTGCAATGCCTTCACATTCGGCCACATGATCGGCCCGCCCGCGGAAAACGCGTAGGCGGTGGAACCGGTCGGCGTGGATACGATCACGCCATCGCAACCGAAGGAGCTCATCTCCACGTCGTCGACACGGATGGACAATTCCACCATTTTGCCACGGTCGGCGCGTTCCAGCGTGATGTCGTTCAACGCCCAGTCCTCGATGGGTTCCGTCGCGCCCGGCAGCCATACGTCGACGTGGGCGATCATACGTTCGTCGATGGAATAGTCATGGTCGGCGATCCGGCGGATGGCCTCGCTCATCTGGAAGCTTTCGAATTCGGCAAGAAAGCCGACGTGGCCCAGGTTCACACCGAGAATGGGCGCTTCGGTGGCATGCACCAGTTCGGCTGCGCGCAGGATGGTACCGTCTCCTCCGAGCACCACCACGATTTCCGTGTTCTTCGGCACGGCGGGCGTCCTGCTGCCGAACTCGGGCGCTTCGATATTGTCGATGATCGTCACTTCGAAATTGGCGCGTCTCAACTGCTCGACGGCTTCTTCGACCACCGTGCCGCTTTCACGCAGACGCGTATGCGTCACCACCACCGCATGTCGGGTACCGATCATCGCAAGCCCTTTCATATAACGGGCGCCCCATGCGAGGTGCCACTACCCGCCAGTGTAGTCGAACAAATGAACGAATGACGGCAGCGGGTGTCCAGAACACGCCGCAGACGTCCGAAGAGTCCCACGGAGCCACCGCGGAACCGTCGAACGGTACGCCCATGGCCCATTCGTCACACTACCGTCTACAATAGCTTAAGGAAACGAAGACCGTTTATACAGACAAGGAGCGAGGAACGGCATGTCAAACCTCGTCTTCGACGAGTCCTCCTCCAATCGTGAGGCCTCGCATGGCTATGCCTGGTGGTTCTCCGGAGACACGTTCGAAAAGGCCATGGCAGAGGAGCGCAAGCCGCGCAAACGCAGCCTGATGCACAGACTCACCACGCATCCCGGACGCCTGACCATCCTGTACTTCACGCTTCTGGGCGCGTTGTCCACGCTGCTCCTGCTCACTCCCGCCGCCACACCGAAAGACGAGCAAACGACATTCACCACCGCGTTCTTCACCGCGATCTCCGCGATTTCGACGTGTGGCATCTCCATCGTCAATTCGACGACGCATTGGTCCGCTTTCGGCCAGGCCGTGCTCATCTTCTCCGTGCAGATGGGCGGCTTGGGCGTCATGACGTTCGCCTCGCTCATCGCCTTGGCCGTGAACCACCATCTCAAGGCCACGCAAAAGCTGCTGACGGCCAACGAGCTGGGCACCACGAAACTCGGCGAGATCAAGGGCGTGCTCACCGTGGTCATCGCCACCGCGTTCACCATCGAAGGCATCACGTTCGTGGCGCTGTTTCCCGGCCTGTACAAAGTCAATCATGGCAATGTGCGGCACACGCTGTGGGAATCGTTGTTCTTCGCGGTCATGGCATACAACAACGCCGGCTTCACCCCTGACGGCGCCGGCCTGCATGTCAACAATTGGGCTGTCGGTCTGCCTATCCTCGTCAGCGCGTTCTGCGGCACGCTCGGCTTCCCCGTCCTGCTTAACCTCATGCGCTCATGGCGCAACCATCGTCCGCCGAAGCGTTGGAGCCTGCATACCAAGCTCACGCTGACCACCACGTTCTGCATCGTGCTCGCCTCGTTCACCTGGTTCCTCCTCATGGAATGGAACAACAAACTGCTGTTCGCCACCGAAGGTGTGGAACCGCGGTTGTGGCATGCGATGGTGGCGGCCGTCATGCCCCGCAGCTCCGGCTTCGATTTGTCGTGGATGCCGGGCGTGAGCGACGCGACGAAGGTGTTCCTGTCCATCGTCATGTTCATCGGCGGCGGCAGCACTTCGACCGCAGGCGGCATCCGCGTCACCACGCTCGCAGTGATTCTGCTGACCTGCCGCGCCGCGTTCACCGGACGTCATGACGTCAACGCATTCCATCGTCGCATCCATTCGCAAGCCGTCATGACGGCCGTGGCCGTCACCACCTCATGTCTGGCACTCGTCACCATAGTGTCCATGACATTGATGGCCATCACCGGATGCTCCCTGTCCAATGCACTGTTCGACACCTGCTCCGCGTTCGGTCTGGGAGGCTATTCGGTCGGCGTAGCGAGTGCGTCCAATCCGACGGTGCTGTATATTCTCGCCGCCACCATGTTCATCGGCAGGCTTGGGCCGCTTACCATTGCCTATGCGATCTCCAGACCGCGCAATGTGGAGCCGGTTCGCTACCCCACCGAGCAGATCGTGGTTGGCTGAACAGGACCAGCGATACGACTTCCTATACTTGACATCCGGAAAGAACATCGAAAGGTACGCGAACAATCATGGCTAACAACACCAGAAGCGTTCTTGTGGTAGGACTCGGCCGTTTCGGCAGTTCCGTAGCCACCACATTGGATGCGATGGGACAGGATGTGCTCGCCGTCGACAAGGACGGCGAACTGGTGAACCGCTGGTCGTCGCAGATTCCCACCGTGCAGGCCGACATGACCGATGTGATGGCGTTGGAGCAGATCAACGCCTCCGATTTCGATACGGCGGTCGTTGCCATCGGCGACAGCGTCGAAGCGTCCGTCATCACCGCCGGCAATCTGTTGGACGCGGGCATCTCCGACATTTGGGCGAAGTCGGTGTCCAAGGAGCATGCGCGCATTCTGCAGCGTATCGGCGCACGGCACATCATCAACGCGGAGACCGATGCCGGCAAACGCGTAGGGCACTTGGTGTCCGGCAACTATCTGGACTACATCGAGCTTGAAGGCGCGTACAGCGTGGTGAAGATCCACACTCCCCCGCATGTCGTCGGTTACTCCATCGAGGATGCGCGCGTGCATGAACGGTTCGGCATCACCGTGGTCGGTGTCAAATCGCCGGGCAAGGAATTCGAATACGGTTCGAAAGAGCTGATTATGCACCGTAACGACGAGCTCATCATCATGGGCAAGCAGGATCAGATCGACAAGTTTTTGAGGGGCTAGGCCCACGGAACATGCAAAAGGCCGGCGGTCCATATGGGATTTTTCATATGGGCTGCCGGCCTTTCATTTTTACGCTATCGATTGGCGGAGAACGGTTTACGCCACTGCATACAGCAGATACTCGATGTTGCCGTGCGTGCCTTCGATCGGTGAGACCGCCGTGGCGCGTACATCCAGTCCGTTGGCTTTCGCGCAGGCGGTGACGGTGTCGAGCGCCTGTTTGCGTAAGGTTTCGCTTTCCACGATGCCGTTTTTGCCGAGGTTGCCTTTGCCGACTTCGAACTGCGGTTTGACCAGCAGCACGACGTGTGCGCCGGGCGCGGCGATGCGCGCGATGACGGGAATCACGTATGTCAACGAGATGAATGACACGTCGGATACGATCATGCTTGGCCGGTACGGCAGATCATCCGCTTCGACGTCGCGGATGTTGACGCCGCTCATTTCGATGATGCGCTCGTTGCCTGCGATGCGCGGGTCAAGCTGGCCGTGCCCCACGTCGAGCGCGATCACATGCGCGGCACCGCGTCGCAGAAGCACGTCGCAGAAACCGCCGGTGGACGCGCCGATGTCGAGGCAATCGAATCCTTCCGCGGAACGCAGGCCCGTCTGGGAGAACATGTCGAACGCGCCGACCAACTTGTAGGCTCCACGGGAGACGTAATCGTCTCCCAGATCGGCATCAAGCGTGTCGGCGGCCGTGACTTTGAGCGACGCTTTGGATGCGACGATGCCGTTCACCCGGACCTTGCCGGATTCGATCAGCCGTTGTGCTTTGGAGCGGCTGTCCGTGACGCCACGCTCCACCAGCGCGATGTCGAGTCGGACGACGGCACCGGAATCGTCATTCATGTTGCGCATACGCACGTGCGGCAATCAGGCGATTCGGAATTCCGGCACGATCATGCCGTCGACGCTGTGTCCGCGATCCGCCGCATCCCACATGGCGGCGCAGGCCGCACGAAGACCGTCGACGCTGGTGATGTCGGTGACGTAAAGACGATCGCCGTCGACGCACGCCTGCACGTCGCGGCAGCTCCAAGCGCCAGCCTCATGCACGACTTCGGGGGCCGGCTCGTTAAGTCCGGTCAGGTCCTTGGCGATGTAGGTCGGACGCAGATGCTCCGGAGCGAACATCAGCTCATGCGGATTGGTGACGCCGGTCAGCACGGCCAGGGAATCATAGCCGCCACGATTGCCGGCTTCGATATCGGTATCGAGACGGTCACCGATGGCGAGGCATGCTTCCTTGGCCACTGGTTCGGCACCATCATGCGCGGCAAGCAGTCGGGCTTCGTCATACATGGCGGATTCCGGCTTGCCTGCGGACGAAACCGGTTCCACACCAGTGGCGTTGATGACGGCCATGATCATGGAACCGCAACCGGGGGCGATGCCCAGCTCACGCGGAATGGTCAGGTCGCGGTTGGTCACGAAATACGTGGCGCCCTGTTCTACGGCGTAGGCGATTTGCGCCATCTGGTTCCAAGACATGTCCGGGTACCAGCCTTGGATGGCCGCGACCGGCTTGTCTTCGGCGGAATCAACCACTTCAAGACCCTGCTTGGCGACTTCCTCACGCAGATGCTGTGCTCCGAGCACAAACACTTTCGCACCTTGCGGCACCGCACGGGCCACCATACGGGCAGCCACCACGGACGAGGTGATGACCTGCCATGGTTCGACGTCAAGGTCGAAGCCCTTAAGCTGGTCGGCCACCACGGATTGCAGTCGGGAGGAATTGTTGGTGGTGTATTCCACCGTCATGCCGAGGCCTTCGGCCTTGCGGATGCTCTCTGCAGCATGTTCCACCGGATTCTTGCCACGGTAGACCACGCCGTCAAGATCAAGCAGCGCCAGCTGGTAGGCTTCGCTCAGCGGACGGGTTGTGGATTTCAGCATTGTTTTGCCGCACCTCACTCGTTGTCGGAATCGGCTGCGGATTCGACCTCATCCTCAGTCTGGTCGTCTTCGGAGTCGCCCGCGTTTTCGCCGTCACCGGCAGGCTCGTCGTCGGACTCGGCGCCTTCCTTGGCCGCTTCGGCATCAAGCTGGGTCTCATCGTTGGTCTCGCCGTTCTCGTCGACGGCCTCGGAATCGTCCTCATCCTCGTCTTCCGGCGCATACTGGGCGTCATCTTCGGAAATGCCGAGCTTGTCCATAAGCTCGTCGTTCAATTCCTGCATGTCGTATTCGATGACCAGATCGTCGGAGGTCTCGTCCTCTTCGGCATCGGCGTACTGCAGCTCAAGCTTGTCAAGCAGCTGGTCGAGGGCCACGGCCTCATCGGAGCGTCCGGCCTGCTCGAGGAAGTACTGTTCGGCCTGCACCGCACGCATGCGGTATTCGCCGGCCAGACCCTTGGAACGGCCCAGCGTATGCACGATCTCAATGGCCTTATCCCACAGCTCGAGGTCGCCCAGCGCGCCCGCGTACACGAGGAACATCTCGGCCTTGGATTCGCCGCGCAGATACTTCGCGTCATCGCTCATGGCGGTTTCGATGGCCTTCTTCGGCTCGCCCATACCACGCTCGCAGTCGGCGATGAACGGCAGATAGTCAAGGAAACCGTTCATGCGGAACGCGGTGCGGAACTCACGCAGGGCCAGTTTGTAATCGCCCTGACGGTAGGCCACGAACGCAAGGGTCTCACGCGCGAAATCAATACGGGAAGCCTGATGCGCCACCCACTTGGCGTGTTCGAGCGCCAGCTCCGGATCCCTTTCCTCAAGCGTGTAGGCGGCGAGGATGTGCAGGCCGATGTTCTCCGCATGTTCCTTGGACAGGCCACGCAGACGCTCACGGTCATCGGTGGACAGCATGCTCCACTCGATGCCCTTCGGCATCTTCGGCTCGCCCGGGCGACGATGCGTGTACGGGTTTTGCGACGGGAAGCTCATCGTGCCGTCGGAATTGCGACGTGGCTTCGACAGGTATTCACCACGCTTCGCCTCGCGGTACTCCATCTTCTCTTCACGGGTGAATTCGCGGCGCTCCTCGCCTTCCGGACGCTGGTCGCGATCCTTGTGGAAGTCACGACGCTGGTTGTCACGGCGGAAATCCCTGCGATCGCCGTCACGACGATCATCACGACGGAAATTACGACGCTCGCCATCACGGCGCTCCCCGCGGCGGTCATCGCGGCGGAAGTCCCTGCGATCGCCGTCCTTGTGGAAATTGCGGCCGCCACGACGCTCACCATCGTCACGGCGGAAGTCACGACGGTCACCGTCATGACGGAAATTGCGACGCTCGCCATCACCATGGCGGTCGTCACGATGGAAATCCCTGCGATCGCCGTCACGACGGTCATTATGACGGAAGCCGGAACGCTCGCCATCACGCTGGTAGCGCGGATTGTCGCCGCGATTGCCACGATAGCCGCCGCGGCGGTCGTCACGACGCTCGCCATCGCGGTTGAACTTGCGCGGACCGTTGTGGAAACGACGCTCCTGACCTTCGCCTTCGCCATCGCGATGGAAATCGCGGTCGCCACGACGGTATCCGCCGCCATTGCCCTTGCGATATCCGCCCTTACGGTCATCGTTGTGGAAGCCGCCGGACTTGTGTCCGTAGGACTTGCCGCCGTTGCCGCGCGGCTTGAATCCCTTGCCACCGCGGTTACCCGGCCTGCCCGAGCCGTAGGACTTGTGGTTGCCGTAGGACTTGCCGCGCGATCCGCGCTGTTCTTCTGCCATGCTGTTCCTTATTGGTCTTGAGATACTTGCGATTATTTACTTACGATTGCCTATGCGTCTCACGCCTGTTCGACGACGCCGAGCGCCTTCTTGCCGCGGCGGATGAGCACGAAACGACCATGCAGGAAGTCACCGTCCTGCAACGTCTGTTCCTCATCCTCCACGCGCGTGTTGTTGAGGTACACGCCACCGGACTTGATGGTCTTGCGCGCCTCGGAAATCGACTTGAACAGGCCTGCCTTCATACCAGCCTCGGCCACACGGTCGCCGGCTGCGACCTTGGCGAATTCCCCATCGACCTTCATGCCGTCGATAGCGGCCTCAAGCGTGGACTCGTCGATGTCCGCCAGATCGCCGCCACGTCCGAACAACGCGCCGGCAGCTTCGATGGCCTGGCGAGTGGCTTCCTCGCCATGCACGAAGCTGGTGACCTCCCATGCGAGGGTGCGCTGCGCCTCACGCGCGCCCGGATTGGTCTTGCTTTCCTCGATAAGCCGTTCGATTTCGGCCTTTGGCAGGAAGGTGAACGCCTTGAGCAGGTTCTCCATCTCGCTGTCGGGACGGTTGAACCAGAACTGGTAGAACTTGTAAGGGCTGAGCATCGTGCCATCCAACCAGACGGCGTTGCCTTCGGACTTGCCGAACTTCTTGCCCTGCGCGTCGGTGATGATCGGGCTGGTGAACACGTTCACGTCCACGCCGCGCACCTTGTGGATCAGATCCAGACCGGAGGTGAGGTTGCCCCACTGGTCGGAGCCGCCAATCTCCAGCACGCAATGGTATTCGTCGAACAGGTGCAGGAAGTCGTTGCCCTGAAGCACTTGGTAGCTGAACTCGGTGAAGGAGATGCCTTCCTCGGAGTTGAGGCGACGGGCCACGGTGTCCTTGGCGAGCATGGTGCCCATACGGAAATTCTTGCCGACGTCACGCAGGAAGTCGATGACGTTCATCGAAGCGGTCCAATCGTAGTTGGACACGAAACGCACCGGATTGCTGCCTTCGGTCTCGAGGATGCCGCCGATCTGCTTCTTCAGACGATCGGCCCAGCCGGCCACGACGTCCTTCGGGTTGAGCGTGCGTTCGCCCGACTGGCGCGGATCTCCGATCAGGCCGGTGGCGCCGCCGACCAACGCGATCGGATGGTGTCCTGCGGCCTGCAGGTGGCGCATGTTGATGAGCTGAACGAGGTTGCCGATGTGCAGGGAGGCGGCGGTCGGATCGAAGCCGCAATAATAGGTGATGGGCTCTCCGTTCAACGCTTCGGCGAGTCGATCCCTGTCAGTGGACTGGGAAATCAACCCGCGCCATTCCAGTTCATCGAGGACGGAATCGAAACCGGCCTCCTTGAAATCGATGACGTGAGCCATAACTGTGCTTTCTCCCTATCGAATTGTGGACATTACCGCGTTTTACGCACCTTACAGTTTCGCAGAAGACACAGACAGCCGCGTGTGCCGTTTTCCATGTTTTTATCAAAGCGATCACGGAACATGCCGGTTAAAATCGAAAATGGAATCTCATCGACGAGAAGAAGGGAGGTCTGCATGGATCGCAAAGGCATGAAGGCCAATGCAAGGAAAGCCTATAAGAGACACTATTGGATGATAGTCGTCATCTGCCTGTTCGCTTCGGTGTTCGGTGTCGCCTACAGTTCGTCGACATGGTCGGTGAACGCCAGTTCCCCGTCCGCAACCGTGCAGGAGGATGGCACAGCGCAATCCGACAACGTGTCGAAAGTGTTGGAGAACCTGCTTGTCGGCGATGAAAGCCAGGCACGCAGGCAAGTGGAGCACAATCAGGAGCAGATCGTGCAAAACGACACCAATGCCATGATGGGGCGTAAACGCGGCGTGTTCGCGTCTCTGCTCAACTCGTTCTCATCGGGTTCGGTCATTCTGTCGATGGCCGATGCGGCCAATTCCATCGTGCATAATGACGGCGTCGCCGTGGCCGTACCGATCGTCGTGTCCCTGGCCGTTTACCTTTTCGTATGGCTGTTCGTCCAGCAGAAATATCGCTGATTCTCTGAAAACCGTTCTGTTTATTGGCTTTTTATATGCCTGAGTGATGATTTACCACTCAGGCTACCACCTCTACACTGTCTCAAATATATGAAAATCGGCTATTTTTGACGTCGTGAAGCAGCTAGAGCGGCGAGGGCAGGTCCGTAATCGACTCCATCTCTGTCCATTTCCAACCCTACATGGTGTCAAGCCTATCAATCCGCTGTTTTTCTTATGTTTTCGTGTTTCGGCTTGCATTACTTTATTTACTGCGCTAATATAGTTTATATCAAGGAAAGGAGGTGAACATGACACCATCGGAGATAATCACCAGCATCTCGCTTCTCGTCGCGAGCCTCGCGGCCCTCATCAAAGCCGTGACCGGACTCATCAAGGAGATGAGGCGGAAGCCGAAGAGGAAAAAGTGAGAAAGGGTTCCGGCCAGACCTGGGGGCCGGAACCCCGCATCTCCGATTATGCCATGGAACATCATGAGAACGGAATCGATAGTCAGCGCGGTGTTCGCGCTCGGAACCGCCGCCAGCGCATGGTTCGGCTGGCCGTTCGCGCTCACCGCCGGATGCGCCATCGTCAGCGCCGTCTTCGCGCTCATCGCCGGAAGGAAGGACTGACATGACCATCAAATACCTGAGCGTCACCGACGTGTCCAAGCGCCTCGGCATCAGCACCGCCGCCGTCAGCGCCTACAAGCTCCCCCAGCCGGACGCCACCATCGGCCGCACGCGCGGCTGGCTCCCCGACACCATCGACCAATGGAACACACAACGCCCCGGCCGCGGTGTCGGCGGAGGAAGGCCACGCAAACACGCCGAATAACACGAAAAAGCCCCTCCCCCAGCAATGCTGAGAGAGGGGCAAATGTTAGAAAACGGGTGTAAAAAATTCCACGGACACTACAGTGCCGCAAATTTTTCCACACCCGAGTTTGAGTCTCACGCCCGAAAATTAATCACTGGCCGTCGGTCACGGTGATCTTGAGCTTGTCGAGCTTGGCCTTCACCGCGCTTTCCACGGCGGCAGCGATCTAGTCGGGGTCGGCGCCCTTGGATTCGGCCAGGGTCTTGACCATATCGGTCAGGTCGGCGACCTGACCGGTCAGGTCGGTGATGAGTCCGAAAACGTCACGATCCACAACCTGCGAATTTTTATACGCCATCACGTCGTGCGGCATATTGGTGAGCAGGTTATACGCGTCTCGGTTGCCGTTGATGCGTGGATTCTTGTACTGCCACACTGAATCGGTGACCGCTTTCGCGATCTTGTTGATGTCGTCGTTGGTCAATGCCATGTCTACTCCCATCAGTATTTGGTTTGCCCTGTTGATTATCCGGTCCACCGGCAAGGCGTTGACGCACCTGTCGGGGCATCCGAAGTGGTCGGTGCCCGGCACCTCGCGGTGCAGGACGATGTTCCCACAGCGGTTGCCGCTGTTGTCGTGCCACAGCACGCCCCACCCATACCGCCGCGCGATGTCGGCGCATAGTCTCGCGGATGCCTCGACCTCCGCGTCCGTGACCGGCACTCCGGCCATGCCGCCCTCATGCTCGATGGTGATGCCGGAGCAGTCCGAGCGCCAGTTGGCGTCGGCCCACGAACCGTTCACCTCGTCGACCCACTGGTAGACGGCACCGGTGCCGCCGACTCCGTAATGGCTGGCGGCCTGGAAGCTGGATCGCTGGAAGCACGAGTCGGTGCCGGACAGTCGGCCGACCATGATATGCAGTGTGATGTGGTTGACGCTCAAGCCCAGCCGGCCGTCGTAGTGGTTGGGAGAGCCCCTCCATTGCGCGAAGCTTGCCCCGGTCATCAGTCCTCCGAAGTATCGTCGGTCTCGGAGCGTTCGGTCTTCGGCGTGGTCTTGGCCACGGCGGAAGCGGCGCTCAAGGCCGCGCTCTTCGCCGCGCTGATGCCATTGACCACGCCCTCCTTCTTTAATGCGTCCACAAGCTGCTGGCCCGCAAGACTGGCGCGGGTGATGTTCTGGTTTTTCCACCAGCCGTAGATCGTGCCGATGACGCCCACGACACTGAAGACAGTCGCGGACACCTGCTCATTGGTAAAGGGCAGGGTATTGTAGCCGGCCAGATTCAGGCCGGCGTTAATCAAGGCGTAGAGGGTGACCACGATGGTCACTCCGGCCTTGACGCGCTCTCCGGTCAATCCCGGCAGATTGGTGGTGGTGTTTCCATTGGCGTGTTCCGCCATATTTGCCTCCTTAATAAGGAAGGCCACCTCCGAAGAGATGGCCTCATGTTGAAAATGTCAGTCCTTGCGCGCCCCGTGGTTGAACACCAGGAAGACGACGCAGAGGGCGGCGTAGATGCCGATTGCGAGATAACCCATCAGTCCTCCAATGTTTCGGGTGCCACGTCGGCGCGGAGTTCGTCGGGCAGGCGCGGCTTCGGATGACGCTTGAGGAAATCCGGCTCGATGATCTCGCAGAACAAACCTAGCCAATGGAAAAGGTCGCGGGTGTAGGCCGTGAGCGTGAAATACTTCCGCTGCTGCTCCTCGAGGTGCTTTATCTGCTCCTCCTGCGATTCCACCTGCTCACGCAATGGCTTGATGACCGAATCGGTCAGAATATCGCATGCCTGGGCCGCGATCTGCGCCGTGTCCTTGCGACGGCTGGAGATGGCGCCGATGATCGCTCCGACTCCACCGCCGCCGACTAGGGCGACTATCACCGCCGTCCAAAACTCCGAGCTGGAAAAGAGGTCGATGGGTGGCATCAGTCCCCGGCTCCATCACTGCGCCATGTCTTGATCTCCGTGACGGTGGCGAGCTGACTGGCCGTGATCGTGGTCTCGTCCCTCGTGTCCATATCAGCCAAGGTCACGTCCGTGGCTTGACGATCGGCGAACGTCGCGCTCAGCCCACGCGTGTAATCGCACCACGTCTCACCTGACGCATCCTTGTGATCGAAGGTCAAACCAAGCCTGAGCAATTGCCTTACAAGACTGCCCTTCGGTGGACGCAGGTCGAGGATTCCATCCTCCGTCGTTACGGTCGTCGTGTTTTCGTTTTCGGATGCCATCGCATCCTCCTTCCTTTTAATCGTGGATCATCCGATGACGTTGTTGCCCATCGGGATCTGCAGATTGTTGAGATCGATCCACATGGTGTGTTTTCCGCGGGTGGGGTCGTACCACCAGATGTCGCGGGTGGTGCGTGGGATGAACAATGTGCCGACTGCGAGGAGGTTGTTGTCCGAGCGTTTGAAGGTCGCAGGCCAATCCCGCTCGTCATCATCCACGTCCAAATACGGGTAGACGCTGTATTTGCCTTGTATGGCCCGATACCATTTGTCGCCGTCGATGACGCGCTGGTCGCCGGCGGCGTTCGGATTGGTCAAAGCCACGCGGCCTTTGAAGCACAACAGCCCGCCGCGCGCGCAAGCGTAAATGTGCCGCGTATGGTCGCAGTCGACCAGATAGTCGTCGATGCACAGCCATCCGCTCGTCCAATTGCCGCCGGCCGGAACGTATATGCCGCTCGTGTTGTGGCTGGACTTGCCAAGATCGAGTCGTCCGGGCGAGAAGGTCGCCTGCTTGGCACTGGCGCCATCGAAGATGTCGTAGCTGCCTTCCGTGTTGACAAGCGCGCTCCATCCGGACCATTTGCCGTTCACCCGTTTACCGACGCGCACACCTTGCGATGTCATGTTGATGCAATCCTCAAGACTGCCGATGCGCGACTGCGCGTCAGAAGCGTGGGAGTTGGCCGTGTTGGCCGTGTCCTGAGCGTTCTTCGTCTCCGTCTTCGTGGAAAACTTCACATCCAGACTGTTGTTGTTCTGGGTGATTTTCGACGAGATTTCCTGCGTGACACCAGTCTTGGTGGCATACGTGCTGCTCACGCTGCTGGTGATGCTGGTCTTCGCGACCGTGATATCCGACTTCGTGGCGAGACCGGACCCGTCACTGCCTTTGTAGGATTGCACCACGCCAAGAGCCACGCTCTTGGCCGTCTGATCGACATACGACCTTGTGCTGAGCGTGTCGTAGGCGAGGTTCTGCGCGGTGCCCGACGTGGGTTCCGCGTCCTGGATCCTCGTGCCACCGCAGTTCGGACCGTCCTGCCACGACTTGTAATCGCCCTGCAGCGTGTAATGGCCATTCCAATACGTCCACGGCATGTACGCCCAGATGTTGCACGTGGTGGAGCTGAACGCCATCACCTTGACCTTGACATCGTCGGCGTTGCGGATGCGGCTCACGGAGACGCCGAAAGCACTCGTGGCGGACGCTGACTTCTGCCATCCGTCCTTGACGAAGATCTCGAACTCCGCGTTCTGGGAAGCCTGGCCGTTGTACCCGTCGCCGGAGTACACGTGGATCAGGACGCTCGAATTGTCCCCATTACTGGTGAGATAGCCGAGTTTCACCCACTTCGCCTTGCCGGCCGCGCCACCAATCGTGAACGTGCGGGTCGCGCTCTTCCTCAATGCCTCGGTCGCGGTCTGCGTGGTGTATGTGTTCGCGACTTCGCTTTTGATCGAGGATGCGGTCTGGCTGATGCTGGATTGCATGTCGGAGCGGGTCGGATAATCACCTTTCGGCTGATACGACTGCGCCACAGTGGTCTTGAAACCGCTGAGATTCTGTTCCAATGAGCTGACGCGGCTCACGTCGGCCTTGCCGTCGATCTTCTGCGACAGGGTCGTGTTGATCTTGTCGGCCTTCTGGCTGACCTGGCTGATGGTGGTCGTGTTGCCTTGGGTGGTCTTGGCGACCTCCTGCACCTTGCCTGTGATCTCATTCGCCTTCTGCGTCAAGGCGGAATTCGTGGCGTAAGAGCCCATACCGTCCTTGGACTGGTATTTCTCGCTCACTTCGCCGCGAATCTGATTCGCGGTCTGCGTCAGCTGCGACTGCGTCGCATAGCTGCCCATGCCGGATTTCGGCTGGTACGTGTCCGCCACCGAGGTTTTGAATCCGTTGAGATTCTGCTCGACGGATGCCACGCGCGTGCTGGTGGCCGCGGCCTCGGTGATGTCCCGGAAGCTCACGTCATCCCACATGATGGTGCCATTGGTCTGATGCATGACTTCGATCCGGACCGAAGTGATCGAACCATCATCAGGACACTTCCAATCTACATGCGTTTCCGCCCATGACGTGGATTTGCCGCATTGAGCATCGGCGATGTATGTTCCGTCTGGTTTTGCCAATCTGAGTTTTTCAGCGCCCGGATTGACGTTCGACGGGACCGACCCGTACCAGACGCAGTAGCCCGACAGGCGATACGTGCGTCCCTTGGTGACCGTTATCGCGGTGGCTGTCCCAGCCATGCCTTTCGCATGGGTCAACGGGCATCGGTTGTCTCCGGTGGCCGCATCGCAGACCAGGACATGCGCGCCGTGGTAGAACGACCCGACCGAAAGCCTGAATGGGGCCTTGAGACCCATCCACCATGCGGTGGATTCGAAACCGCCGTCGGTGATGAGGTTGTCACCTGCAAGCGCCGCGTTGACGAGGTTCGAGGTCTGACTGATGGTGGTCTTGTTGGAGTCGGCCGTCGATTTGGCCTCGTTCGCGGTCTTAACGGTCGCGTCAAGCGTTTTCGCCTGCTCCGTGATCCTGGTGGACAGGCCGTTGGCGGTCTGTTCCACCGTGGTGGCCTTGCTCATCGCTCCGGAAGCGGTCTTCGACACCTCGGCCACCTGGGCGGTGATGCTGTCGGAAGTCTGTTTCAGCGCACTGGTGGTGGCGTAAGCCGACATGCCGTCCTTGGGCTGGTAGGTCTTGGCGACAGTGGATTCGAAACCGTCGAGGTTCTGTTCGAGCGAGCTCACGCGGCTCACGGCTCCGTCGGCGGTTGTTTTGACCTGTGAAATGGTCTGCTTGTTACTGTCAGCGGTCGACTTGGCCTCGTTCGCGGTCTTTGTCGTGGCATCCAGCGTCTTGCCTTGGGCGGTGATCCTGGTGGACAGGCCGTTGGCGGTCTGTTCCACCGTAGTGGATTTATTCATTGCAGACGTAGCGGTCTTAGAGACTTCGGTTACCTGAGCGGTGATAGAGTTCGCAGTCTGGGTCAGAGAACTGTTGGTGGCATAGTCTCCGGCGGGTTGAAGGTCTTCAGGGGCGGGTGACCAGTCAGTGGGCTTAGTGCCTTTTTCGAGTTTGATATGCCCCTTCTGATTGGTCGGGAAGGATGCACGCATATAGGCGGCATTAGTCGGGACAGTCAGGATTCTTGACCATGGTGCAGCAAGATTAGTCATCGCGCCAGTCGGTCGGCTGATGAACTTCTTATCCATATCATAGAATGCCACGCTCACATATGTATTGCCTTCGACCTTGATGTCACTGGAAAGCACATAAGCAGCTTGAGCAACAGACACATAGGCTGAAGTCCAATGCGTTCCCGTATCAATAGAGCCGGAGTCACCACTCGTGTCGATTCGTCCGGCTACGCCACCCGACAGCACGATACGATTCGTTCCACCGATAGAGAGATTTGCAAATTCTGTCTTAGTGGTATATGTCTGGCTGACAGTCGTCTTAAAACCATTCAGATTCGCTTCGAGATTCGTCGCCTTATCGACGGAGCTCTGTGCGGTCTTCGCGGTCGAATTGATACTGGCGGTCAGGGAATCCGAAGTGGCCTTCAGGCTCGTCTGAGTCGCATACGTGGCGTCCGCCTGAGACTTCGTCGCATAATTCTTCGACAGGTTCAAAGACACCACGTCGGCGGTCTGCTGGGCCTTGGAGGCGGCGGTCACGGCGCCGTCGGCGGTCTGCTTGACCGAGGACAATGAGGAGGATAGTCCGTCGCTTGTGGCCTTCAACTCCGCCTTCGTGGAATACTTCTCGTCCGAGGCCTTCGCGGTCTGATAATCCTTGCTCAGGGTCGCGCCGAACCCATCCGCTGTGGCCTGCGCCTTATTCGCGGCGGTGACGGCACCATCGGCGGTCTGCTGCGACCTCGTGATATTCGCCTGCAAGCCGTCGGCGGTGGCCTTAAGCTCCGTCTTCGCGGCATACTTTTCATCGGCATCGGCGGTGGTGGTGTAATTCTTGCTCAGGTTCGCGCTGATGCCGTTGGCGGTCTGCTCCACCTGCGACACCTTGCTCATGGCATCCGAAGCGGTCTTCGTATTCTGCGATACCGTCGAGCTGAGGCCGGTCACGGTCTGCCGCAAGTCGGTCAGGCTCTTGACCGTGGTCTGGCCATCCGAAGCGACACCCTCGATACGCGTGGACAATTCATCCAGCTTCGTCGTGTGCCCGTTGACGGTCGTGGTCACGTCACTGATCTGCCCGGCCAGCCGGTCGCCCTTGTCGCTCGCGGCCTGAGCCTTCGCGTCCACGTCGGCGATGCTCTTGTCCAAGGCGGCCTTGTCGGCATCCACCTTCTGCGACAGTTTGCCACCGGCGGCCTTGACCTGATCCGCTTTTGCATCCACGGCGGCGATACTGGATTTGAGCGCCGTCGTCTGCGATTCAAGGTCATTCTGCGCTTTGTCAGCCTTCGCGTCAACCTTGGCGATGGCCGCATCCGTGGCCTGCTTGTTCGCGTCCACCTCTGCCTGAAGGTCGGAGCGCACCTTGTCGGCCTTATCGCCAGCCGCCTGCGCCTGTTTGCGCGCGTCATCGATACCCGCCTGCGCATCCTGCCGGATCTGCTCGCCCTGCTTGATAGCCTCATCCGCCTTCGCGGCGGCATCATCGGCGGCCTTCTGCAACTTTTCCGCGGTTTCTCTGATTTGATTCTGGTCGACCGGCTCGTCGATTGTGACGACCAGATGGTCGGACTCATCCGACATGTTCGGAGAGGGATTTCCCTGCAGGTCGTGCGCGTTGTCAGCCGCGACGGCCCACAGTTCCACGACGCTACCGACCGGCAGACGGCCGGTAGCGAGCTCTCCCGCCGTGCGCATGCATCCGATGTCCAGCACATCTCCGCCGTCCGGCTGGGCGAAGATCTCGATATGGTCGAAGTCATCGACCATGCCATACTCGAGCGTGCCGTCCCAATGGACGAGGGCGACCTGCATGGTGCTGGTCGCGCTCAGTCCGGTCGGACGTGACGGTGCCTGCGTATCGCCTGCGTTTGTGGCTATCTGGTCGGTGCCGGATCCTCCAATAATGGTCTTCGTACCGTCCGCGTTATCAAAAGACACCATTCCGGAAGGCCGAGTACGCAGACTCTCGACGCCGATCATGGCCTTCACCGCCAATGAGAGCGGGAGGATGCGCTCATCCGGAAGCAATTCGGAACGCCTGACCATTCTTGGTCTCCTTTCCATCAGCCGAGTGGGTCGGCCACTGGGTCGAATTTGAGTTTGACGAGGCTCGTATGGTCGCCGCTCATCTGCATAAGCCTCATCCGATAGGTGCCGTCGGGCCAATCCGGGAATCCGTCGATGGCGACGTCGAGGGTCTCGCCCGGCCAAATGCTGCCGAGCGGGTGCAACGGCATTCCGGAGGCGTCTACGTCGTTGGCGTCGATGTTTCCGGACCATTGCGCGAGTGGCCGGCCGTTGGCCACGAGAACCGCGTCGGCGTCGGCCTTGAGCAGTTCCCACGACGTGCAGTCGGTCTCGGATTGGACTGTCTCCCGCAATGGCAGTGGATCGGACGTTTCGGTCTGCGACAGGTCCTCGGCCAGCGCGCACAATGTGGCCTCGTCCTGTCCGCTGCCGGTCATGTACACGCGTTGTATGGCTCCGTCCCTGTCTACCTGTGGGTCATGCAGTGTGCCGCCGTACCGTCCGGTCCACAGGCCGAGGCGGGTGGATTGCAGGAGATGCTGGTCGGCGTCGGAGCCGGCGAGGAGCTGGAAGTCGAGGTGTGTGGAGTCGATGAGGCGTGGACGGAATTGGATGTCCGGTCCGCCGTCGGTGTTGGCGATCCTGTCGAGCAGGTCGCCGCACTTGTGGTTCGCCACGTCGAAATCCTTCCATGTGACCGGTGTCGAGGATGGTTCCTCGGTCACGTGCGGACCGTCCGTGCCGGTGGTCGTGCCGGTCTTCGCGCCGGAATCGTCGAAGGTGTCCACCGTGGTGGTCGTGGTGACGCTCACGCGCGTGCAGTCCGCCTTTCTGACGGTGACGGTCTTCTTCACGGTGGTCTCCCTGCGCAGCGTGATGGTGCGGGTCGTGGTGTGTGTCCGTGTGACCGTGCCGGTCTTCGTGTGCGCAGTGTAGGGCTTGGTCTCGGCGACCTGCCTGGTCTGCGATTTGACGTGTTTTTCCGTCACCGTGGTGGTGTCGCCGTCGACAGTGGTCTCGATTGACCCGTCGGGCAGACTCTGCCTCGTGGTCTTCTTCTCCCCCGTCGATGTCGAGGAGGTGGTCGCGTTCTCGACGGGCAGGTGGTGGGTGCCCTTCTCGCCGAGGTATGGGAGGGTGATGGGCAATGCGCCTCCCGGCTTGAGCTCGGTGCATCGACGGACGATCTCGCAGGCGATGGCCCTCCACGACAGTCCGTCCAATGCGAGGCCGCCGCGGCTGGTGTGTCCCTCGTCCGCGCCGAAGCGTCCCTCGGTGGCGAGCACACGATCGTTGAGGAAGCTTTTCAATCCCATGACGGGGATGGACACGCTGCCGCGCTTGCTGGACCTCACGCCGATGATACCGGCCACGATCGGCCGTCCAAGCGAGTCCGGCTCGTCCATCGTGGTCTTCCAGCACAGGACGATGCCGCGCCGGTACGGTTGGATGGCGCGCGCCCTCTCCTCCGGCGTGTTGCCGGGGATGGCCGTCCATGGCAGGTCGAGCCCGCCGATCTCGTCCTCTCCGACGTCCTTGCTTTTGGTGGTGGACAGGGCGCAGTCGGCGACGGTCATCGACCAGGTGAAGGCCGGCAGGTCGATCTGTTGCGCGATCTGGCCGCTGACGGTGTCGAAAAGATACGCGCGCCACGACATCAGCGGAACACCCCCATGTCGGTGACGGTCAATTGCTGGATGCCGTACAGGGTGACCGGTGCCGTGTTCGCGGCCGGGTTGCCGCACACCCACGCCTCGACGGTGTGCTCGCCCTTGTTGAGGATGGTGTCGTAGTCGACGCCCTTGGATTCCGCGAAACGCCACACGCCGATCTCGTCGAAGGCTCCCTTGATCCACGAGCTCGCCTCGTTCGCGCCGCTGTTGAGCACCTGTCCGTCCGCACGCAACTGCACGAAATAGGAGCCCCCGAGCGAATTGTCCGCGCCGCAGGAGGCGCGCGCCTTCCACGCCACCTTGACGGTGCGGTCGGTGGTCAGGCGCAGGCTGACGCTGCATCGTTTGATCCACTGCCTGTTTTCGGGGATCGTGTACTGCTGGTTGACGTTCTGCGAGGCGAGCACGCCCGCGCTCATCCCATACGGGTAGGCGTAGTCCGCGGAATGCGGTTTCGTGGCCTTCGCGGTGCTCGACGCTCCGGCGGGAAGAAGCATGTCGATGACGCGCGTGCATCCGTCCGGAGTCGCCGGGGCCGCTGGATTCGCGGCCGGCGTGCCTTGGGTGACGCCGACAACCACCTGATTGTCCGAATCACCCTGCGACATGTCGTGAGCCTTGATCCACACGCGGTCGATGCGCGGCCATGTGGAGTCGCCGGCCGCGACTGCCGTGGTCTGGCCGCCGGGCCAATACGCTTCGGTCTTGCCGTCCGCGTCGCCGCGTGAGCAGATTGCCACGCCGGCCGCCACGTCGTATTTCAGGTCGTTGCGTCCGGTCACGTCCAGTCCGGTGACGATGCCGGTCGACGCCCACAGCGCGTCGATGATTTTGCGGTGCGTGAGCGGCGTGACGCCGTTGCCGGAAGAGTCCGGCTGGACCCCCAAAGCGGTAGCCATAAGTGTTGTACCTCCATTAGCTGAAACGTTTATCGGTCACATGTAGGCGTCATGCGTGACGCACGTCACCCATCCGGTGCCTGCGGATTGAAGTGTCACGCCGAGCGTGGCTCCGGGCTCGATGACCGGGAAGCCGCGGGCGTTCAACCCCCTCGACACGTCCACGCCTCCGATGGTCGCCGAATGGGAGCGCGAGTCGAGGATGAGCGGCGTCACGCCCACGGGTTGTGAATACGCAAGACTCGAACCATCCTGGAAGGCGACGGCCACTCCATCCGGGAAAGGCCCGGTCGCCTGAAAGATCGGATAGGCGCGACTGGTCCCGTCATTGTGCAGCACGCATGCGTTCCGAGAATCCGAAACCTCGACGCCGTACTGCACGGGATACTGCAGGCCTGTGGCCTTGCCACCGTAGCGCAGTCCTCCGAGACCACTGTCGGCCTGCGGCCAGATTTGCACCTTCTGCGGCTGCGATGACAATCGCTCGGGCCGCTCGAAAACGATTGTGATGTCGCCGGAAAGGTTCTGCCAAAGCGGATTTTGGATCTTCTGATCGAGTGAGCGGACATAATATCCTCCACTACAGTAGGTATCCTGTCCTTCATCGATTACGCGGCATGTGACGAGCCCGTGGACGAGACGGTCAAGCAGAGACAAATGTCGCAAAGCCTCTCCACGGTCGGCACCGGCGATGATTCGGTATCCGACCGTTACCACGCGCGCATCATACATGATGTCATCGGCCGCAATGTCATGGCCTCCGTCGCCTTGGCCTCGTGAGGTGACGGTTACCTTGGGGCTTGGTGTCTGATACCATCCGGACAGTCCGGTCAATGCGATGCCGGAACCGTCGAAATCGCCGCCGTGGAGCGTAACGGACGCACCATTGGCGGTAAGCATGACGTCGCTCATCTTCCGCTCCTTACTGCGGCCAGCACCTCGTGGCCGATGATCGTGCCGCTGACGCTCGGCTGGTCGGCCACAACGATCTTCTGCGGCATGTTGACCACCGTCTGTCCCGAGTTGGCCGGCATTTCGACCTTGATGACGACCGGTATGTCACGAGAGGTGGAGAACGCCTCGCGTGGGATGCGCATTTCGTTGATGGCGCGCATGGTCTCAAGCCCGTAATAATCAACAGCAGACGCGCGGTGCGTGTACTCGCCCGCGGCGAGACGCGCGTTGAGCAGGTACACGCTGTCGCTCAAACCATTGCCGGGCGCCCATGCCGGATCCACGTAGCCGGAGAACATGCCGCCGCCTGCGAATTTCTGGAAGGCGCCGTTGGTGAACATTCCACCGGTGTAGCCACCCTCCTTCTTCGTCTTCTCCGTGACGGTGAAGCTCTTGTCCGCGATCTTGAAGTTGTTGATGGAGCGGAGCACCGGAGTAGCCTGGTCGTTGACCGAGGCGGTGCTCTTCTTGTCGTTCAGCTTCTTGCGGTTGACGGCGTCTACCTTCGGTCCGGCCTTGTCGGTCGAATCGAGGGTGTTCTTCTTGTTGTTGAGCCTCTTCGCGTTCGCGGCGTTCGTCTTCGGCGTTGCCCTGTCAGTGGAGTCCAAGGTGTTGCGCTTGTTTGACAGTTTCTTCGCGTTGGCCTTGTCTACCTTCGGCGAGGCGTTGTCCTTCGCGTCAAGTCTGGCTGTGGCTTTCTTTCCGTTGAGCTTTCCGATGTTCTTGGAGGCGGTGTTCGCCTTCTTGGATGCCTTGTCGGTCGCGTCGATGGTGGCGTTGACGTGCTTCTTGTTGAAGTCGTCCATCATCTTCTGCGCCTTCTTGGCGCTGGCTGTGGCCTTCTTGGCGTCTGCGTCGAGCTTGGCCTTCGCTATCTTCTTGTTGAATTTGTCAAGGTTGGTTTCCGCGCCTTTGGTCTTCGACTTGGCCTTGGAATCGTCAACGTCAAGCTTCGCCTTGTTGTTGTCGGCGGTCTTCTTGATGTTGTCGATGGAAGCCTTGATGCTGTCGGAGCTCAGTCCCCAACGGTCGGCCAAGGCGTTAGCGGCCTGTTCGCTCATGCCAGAAGCTTCGGCCTGCCGGATGATCGCATCACGAGCATCCTGCAGCACGCCGTTCGCACGCTCGATCTCACCGCTGCTGAAACCGGTGCTCTCGCCCTGCTTAAGAATCTTCTCCGCAGCATTCTGGGCGCTGCTGGCAATGTCCTCCAAAGCCTGCTTGGTCTTGGTGCCCTTCTCGGAAAATCGGTCGAGCAGATTGCCGTTCTGGTCGAACACCACGCCATTGTCCTTGCAGGTGTCGGACAGTTCACCGATCTTCTGATTCAGCTGGTCAACCGCCTGGTCTGCAGTCAGGTTGCCGGACTCCAAACCAAACAGAGACTTCACGAGGTCGTCGATTTCCTCGGACGCGTCCGAAGCGGAAGAGCCAAGCTCTTTGTTCGCGCTGGCCGCTTCCTTCGCTGCCGACGCAGACTTGCCGTCAGCATCCACCGCGTTCTTGGCGGCCTTGCTTTTCTCATTGGCCTTCTTGGAAGCATCATCGTAGGCCTTTGATTCCTCTTTCAGGGCTTTCCTGATGGCGGATGCTGCGGTTGCGCCAGGGCCGGGCTTGTCGATTTCCTTGATCTGCTTGTTGACGCGCTTCAACGCGGCTTCGTTCCCCATGGCTGCGCTGGTCATGTCGGTCAGGCTGACACCCGCCTTGTCAAGCCATTTGGTCAACTCGACACCGCCACTGCTCATATCCTGATAGGCTCCGGCGATGGTCTCGCTGATGTTGCTGCCGGATTCCAGAGCCGACTGCAATTGCTCCGTGGCTTCCTTGGCCTTCTGCTGGTGGCTGATGAACGCCGATAACGCCGCTCCGGCCACTGTCAGGGCGATGCCCCACGGTCCGCCAAGCAGGCTCATGACACTGCTGCCGATCGCCTTGAAACCAGCGGTCTTCAACTGCGCCTTGGAAGCGGACGTGCCGAACGCCTCCATCTGCTCGGAAGCGCTCATCGAAGACGCCCTGAACATCTGGAATGCGGTCTGCGCGGACGCCAAAGCGGTTTTGACGCGTTGAACCGGATCGATGGCCAGACCGATGTTGTTGGCCATGGTGCTGGTGCTGCCGTTGAGATTGCCCGCGGCCTTGTGCACGGCGCCGAACACGCCGGCCAATGATGCCATGACCACGAGCGTCTGCTGCACTCCGGACGGCAATCCCGCGAACGCGTCAACCAGCGTATCCAAGCCCTGCACCATCTTGCGCAAAGGCCCCTGAGCGCCCTCGCCGACGGAAATCATCAAGGATTCCATCGAACCGCCAAGATTCTCCAGATCGCCCTTGAGATTGTTGTTCTTCGCGGCGGCCTGCTCGGCGGCGTAGCCGCTTTCGGATACGGCCTTCGTCCACTTGTTGACACCGGACTCGCCCGCCTCGTAAAGATAATTCGCGGCTTTGATCGCGTAACTGCCGAAGATGGTCGCGTTCGCCTGGTTGCGCTGCTCGTCGGTCAGGTTCTTTTCGGCCTTCTGCAATTGGCCGGCGAAATTCGCCATGCCGACGAAATGATGTTGCGCATCGTAGGCGCTGATGCCCAATTCCTTCATCATGTTGGACGCTTCGGCGGACGGCGCGGCCAGCTTCATCAGCATGCTGTTCAGCTGGGTGCCGGCCTCGGCGCCGATGGTGCCGTTCTGTGCGAACAGCGCCAGTACGCCGGTGGTTTCCTGCACGTTCATGCCGAAACTGTTCGCCTGGGCGCCGCAATTGTTCAACGCCTCTCCGAAATCGGAGACGTTGCCGACGGCCTTGCCGGCACCAGCCGCGAGCGTGTCGGCCACCTGAGAAGCCTGTGAGCCTTTCAGGTGGAACATGGAAAGCGCATTCGCCATATACTCTGCTGCATCGCCGACGGCCATGCCGTCGGAGGCGGCCAGATTCAACGCTCCGGTCAATCCGCCGTTGAGAATATCCGTGACGCTCATGCCGGCCTTGCCGAGATCATTGATCGCGTCGGCGGAGTCCGAAGCGGAATAAACCGTGGAAGCTCCGGCTTCGATGGCGGCGGCACGCAGTTGGTCCATTTGGGCGCTGGTCGCGCCGGTGTTCGCCTGGACGGTGCTCATCTGCTGGTCGAAGTCTGCGGCCATCTTGACTGCGGCCACGCCGAAAGCGGCCACGGCCAGTCCTGCTGCGGTCATGCCGCTGGCGATGAGCGCGGACTTGCGGCCGGTGTTCTCCATGCCCGAAGCGACTGTTTTCGCGGTGCTTCCGGCGCGGGTCATCGCCGCCTCATAGGAGGCTGTGTCTGCCATCAACCGGATGACGATGTTCTTGTTCTCCGCCAAAGCATCCTCCAAAATGTCAGGTCAAATGCGCCACCAAGGCGTTCGCGGCCGGATTGTCCCTGCCGTTGGCCTCCGTCCACTGTTTCATGGCCTGCTGCATGTGCGCAGTAGCCCAGCAGACGCTGGTTTCGGCATGCAATGTAAGTTCACCCTTCGGGTCTTGGCAGATCGAGCGAGGCAAACCGCACATGGGGCATAATGACCGTTCGTATTCCGCCAACGAGCGCATCCAATTGCGTTCCGTCTCATCCCATTCGACCTCATCGCCCTTACTCGGGCGCCAGCCCATGAAACGCTTATAAGAGATGCCGAGCTGGCGGCAAATCTTAAGATCCTCGACTAGTTGCGGAGAACCTGCGAGGCGAGGTCGAATGCCGCTTTTGGGTCCGCTGCGGTGCCGTTCAGCTCGGCGATGGCCTGCCAGATCGGCGTGAACTGGCCATCCGTCAATTCATCGAACAGACTGCGCCATGCCTGTTCGGTTTTGTCCTCGTCGGCCAGTGGCTTGCCGCCGATGGTCGCGGAATCAAGCATGAGAGGCAATGCCGCGGCGGCGGTGCCGAACATGTCGTTCGTGCCGTTGTCATTGCGGTGCGCGGCCAATGCCTGCGCCCACTTGCTTACCGGCAATGCCCGCAACGTGAGCTTCAACGTCTCCGCATCCGCCTGTTCGCGCAGCTCTTCGATGCGCCGCGCGGTGGCCTTCGCCTGCCGGTTCGTCCCAGCCTCCGTGACTCGCTCGCGCGTGGTCTCCTCGGCCAGCGCATCACCCAATCTGGCGATGTCCTCGGCGGTCTGCTGGTTGAGGATGATATCGACCTCGCGCGTGCGCCTGGTGACTTTAAGCATTGTTGTTCCTTCGCTCTAATATTCATGTTCCTTTGCCGGAAAAGAGGGTCCCGCATCGGCGAAAGGGACGAAAGTCCGATGCGGGAAGAATCAATCAGGCGACCTTCACGTTCTCCGCCCAGCCAGGAGCACGGACGGAGAAATTGACCTTGCTGCGCAGCACGCTGTTCGCGGCAATCGCCACCTTGGCGCTCATACCGATGCGGACAGCATACACGTTCACCGTATCTCCGGCGGCAAAATCCGCATCCGTCTGCTTGCCATAGCGGCGCACGAAATAGCCTTCCGCGCCCTCGGTCAGCGTCTCCATTGCCACGTTTTCCGTGGAATGCGAAGTGTTGGTGTTGTCGATGACCTCGATGCTCGAGCCACTGATCTTCTTACGTCCGGGATTCTCGTAATCCTGCGCACTGTTCTCACGCTGGTCGGAGATGGACTCCTGCGACGGCGAGCACGACCAGCCGCCCATGGTGACGTAGTTACTCAGGTCGGTTCCGGCGTTGATCTCGTCAGCGGTCGGCTTCTGGATGTTTTCGATGGACGGCACCCAGATCGTGTTGACCAGACCGTCCGCCGGTGTGGAAGGAACTTCAGTCCCAAGAGTCAAAACCATGACTCCTCCTTAAATATTTGATGGTCACATGCGTGACCAGTTGAATTTGAAAGTCAGAAGACGGCACTGGTAAAGCAGCGCCGTATCCTCTGCGGTAAGTCCGGCCGCATAAGCGCCGGAATCGGAAAACAACGTCAGACAGCCGGTGTCGAACCCCTGCGCGATGAACCGTTTGCCAGCAAGTCCTGGAATCATGAGGTCATCGGCCAGCACGTTGACGGAATCGGCCGTGGTGCTCACGATGCGCACCAGCAAAGTGCCGATGCCGCAATGCACATGCTGCGTCTCGCCGACAATGTGGCCGTTGGTCGTGACCGTCTCAATCACCCACGGCGGCTTGTCGGTCGGCTTCGGGGCGGTCTGCCGGTACACAGCCCAGCCCGTCGCTGGCTTCGGGATATGGTCGAGGATCGTGTCGGTCAACGTCATGATCGACTTCATTCAGACCACCTCCACGGCGGCACGCGCCACGTATTCCGCAAGCTTCGGCAATTCTTCCTCACCATGCTCGTAGAACCGATGCGTTCCACCGCCTTTTGCGGTGCCGAAGAAGGCGATGTTGGCGAGACTGCCGGCGCCGCCCTTCGACGGGCCGATCTCGGCCGTGATGCGTCCGGGCGTCGCCTTCACCTCGTAGGTGATGGGTATGCGCCGGAACGCCTTGTTGCCGGAGCCGGAGAGGTCTTCGCGCAGATCGTTCTTGACGTTCTGCGCGCCTTTCTTCACGGCCATGGTGATGGCCGCGCGTCTGGCCACGCCTTTGGCGAGCAGTCGGTCTCCGAAGGCTGTCAGTTCGGACGCGTCGAACAGACTTGCGACGCTCATGCGTCCTCCTTCACGTTCCAGCGGCAGGCCGTCGCCCACGACTTCTCCGATTGGGGGGAAATCATGCGATAGCGACGGCCCACCAGTTCCGGATTCGCCGACTTCGTGACCGTGACAAGATCGCCGTTGCGCAGGCTGGTCCCGAACGGGAAGTGGATGTACAGCGACCAGACCAATGAGACGGCGCCCATCGACTGTGCCGCACTGCCTTCCACGTTCTCGGATGCGAGGCCGCCGGAGGTCTGCACCTTGCAGCGGCCCGCATACACCTGCGTGGATGCCGGCTTCACGACGCCCGTGGCGGGGTCGGTGACGGCCTCGCCTGGACGCGTGACGGTGCATTCGTCGGTCATGAGCGATTCAGCGTTCCCGCGCGCACGCTCCAACACGGATGGCGTCAGCATAGGCGGCGCCTTCCAACGGGGGCTATCGTGAAAGCGCCGGAAGCGCCATAGCCGGACGGTTCCAAAAGCTCCCACTCACTGTCCAGCAATGTGATCGTCGGCACGCTGTTCGTGGTACCCACTGTTTCCTGATAGTCATCAATTCTTGTGCTTTTGGATGTCGCCGCTTCCGGATTGCGGGCATACCGTGCGACGGCCAGAGCCTCAACCAGATCAACGGTGCGCTGCGCGAGCCTACCGCCAATAATGATCTGGTCGAGATTCGGATACCGTTTGCGGATCGCGATTTCGGCAAGCTCGATCCACGACGTGAGCTGATTGACCTCAAGCGGATCCGTCACCTGCCGTCCGAGCTGTTTCGCGACATCGTCAACAGAGGCTGTCATGGTGGCATCCTGCCGTTCAGGCGGTGATGACCGCGAACTTCTTCTTGTCGCGCACAATGAAGCCGATTTCCGCCTCTACCAGGAATGCGATCATGTTGCGCTGCCAAAGGTTGATCTGTGTGCCGCCATCATTGATGGTCGCCTGATCGGAAATCTTCATCTTGATTCCCTCCACGGTGCCATACATGGCGTAAGTCCAGTCTCCTGCGACGCCGAACACCTCTTTCGCCGCGGAAATGTTGTGCGTGGTATCCGCCTTGATTTCCGGCACGTGCCCCCAGGGGGACTTCACGACCCTGGCGCCGAACAGTGTGCCGATTTCAGTTGACTGGCTCGGCACCAGCAGTGGATGGTCGTTTGCGTCAGTGGCTTCCAGGACTTTCGCCAGGCCGTGCGGAGACAGGGCGATGCCGTTAAGGTCGCCATCGTTCGTGAGGACGGTGGTGGCGATTTTGGCGAAATCGGCGTACTTGCCGGAGCCGATGCTGACGGTCTGAGCGTCCTTCAACGTGTCCATGTTCTCGGTGGACGGAGCGGTAATCAGACCGGTGAGAAAGGTCTGGTCGATTGTCTGGGCGATGCTCTGAGCCGCCTTTTCTTTGATTCTCGACCACAGGGCGCTCTTGTCGCGGACGAACTCTTCGGAAACCGGGACGATCTTGGCGACCTTGAACGGCTTCATGACGCGGGAACCGATGGTCGGCTTGTCGACTGGCTTCTCGTCGGTCTCTCCAACCCATTTTGCGGCCGACATGTCGCCAAGAGTATCGTATTCCATGCCGGAACCGGGCAGTTTCACCCCGGTTGCGAGCTGGGTGACGGCGGACTGTTTGAAAACACCAGTCCAAATCTCATTGGACTGTTCCGGCGTCAGGTAGACGCCGGAGGTGGAACGGCTCAGATCGAGCGCGGTCATGGTTTCCTCCTTAAAGGATCGTTGAAATATGTTTTAGAGGCCGAGGGCCGCGAGCTGCGAGCCGAACACCGCGGCGTTCGCGCTTGTCCTCGATTCGCCCTCATGCGTGGCTGGCTTCGCATCGAACAGTTGCTGCAGCGAACCATCAGCTGGCTCCGTCTGCGCGGGAACGCCTAAATCCGGATATTCGCGCAGTATGGCGTCGATGGCCTTGTCTATGGCCTTCTGGTCGCTTTTGGCGTCCACTCCTTCCACGAGTCTCGTTGCGAGCTCAGGATGTTGGAGTTTGCCGGTTGCGGCCTTTTCGACGTTTGCGTTGAATATCCGTGTTTCCAATTCGGAGATCTTGGCTTTCAGCGTTTCGGCCTCGTGCTTTGAGGCTTTCACTGCGGCCTTCATGCGGTTCAGGGCTTTCTTGCCTTTGTCCCCGAGTTCGGCTTCGCCTTCGATTTCCTCGCCGGTGGTTCCCGTTTCAGTGGTTTCCTGGTCCGGTTCGGACTGCTGCAGTTCTTCGCTGGTCTTCGGCTCTTCCGTTGCGGGAGCGTCGTTGACAAGATTCTGCAATGCTTCTTCGGCCTGAGCGCGAGTCGCGGTTGCCTGCGTAGACTGCGACGCCGCAGAGACGTTCGAGTCTCCGGATACCGGCGAGCCGACAGTTGTGTTGGTCGTGTTCGATGCCGAATCAGCGGTTGCTGTTGCTGCTGCGTCAGCCATATGTTGTTGTCCTTCCGTTGCGGTTGTTTTCCGCCGCAAGCGGATTGCCCGGCCTGCGGTCTTGAAAAATCTGGTCGGCTAGAGTATCCAGCCGTAGTCGTAAAGCATCTGACGTGGATCCTTGCCGGTCCGCGCGCAAATGTCGTAAATCGTTTCGGGCATGAGACGTGGACGGTCAACCTTCGTGTAACGTCCACCCTTTTTCACGTAATCCTTCGCGTATCCGGCGCTTATCATGCGAGATGATGCGAGGCCGCGTTTGGTCATGCCTTCCGTCGTGTACTTGACGTTGCGCCCATACAGTTGCGCTGCCGACACGCTTCCGGAACGCCGATAGGCGTTGACGAGCTGGTTCAGGTCGGCGCCGTCCTTCCACGCACGGGCGTTCGCCCTGCTGCCAAGCGTCTTCGCCAGCTGACCGTCGGACAGGCCGTCAAGGTATTCGTTGGCGCTCGTGACGGCAGTGTTCGGCGTTTTGGATGTCGGTATGGCGATGCAATCGCAGTTCGGATGTCTTTCGAAGGGTTCGCTGCCGCACGGTCGTCCAGCCAGGACAACGCACCTGCCGCAACTTGGCGGAGTCAATCCACGCACGTAACCGCAATGCACATATCGGCTTCGTCCTGCCACCATCGCGGCCGAACGTTGCGTATCAGCAAGCAGCGTTCGAGAGCGTTGAACCAATTCCATTTCGATGACATGGAGCGCGATGTCCGTCGAGCCGACGCTGGAAACGACACGTTTTCCTTTGACGACAGCACCCCACATGACGTCGATCGTGTTCATGCCGTTTCCATTCACACCGACCCACTGGCGTGGATCCACCGCGTACTCCGGCAATCTGTCCACGCCATCCAATGACGCCATCGCCAAAGGCGTGGCCGTCATCGCCTCACGTGCCGTCTGCAACTGCGCCGAATCCAACAGGCGGAACATTTCGGGCATGCAGGAAGCATATGATTCGCCGAAATCATCGGAAGCGTCACGCCGCCATATCGCCGCCAGCCGGACGGCCAGACGATTGCTGCGCCGTCTCAGATCGCTCGCCTGCCGTCGTGCCGACGTCGGCAACGTCTGACCGTAAGCCATCGGACACCTCCGGTTTCACGTAGCCCTGCATCCAGCCTTCCTCGTCGGATTCAAGCAGCTTCTTCGCGCGCGCGATCTTCTCCGGCCCCCATCCAAGCTCCTCCCATGCCATCTCGCGAGGCATGAGAGGCCTGCCCGTCGGGTCGGCCGTCGCAAACAGTTTCGTCACCGCATCGGCTCGCTGTGCCACGGTTGGCGTGCCAGCGTCATACCAGAGCGCATCGGCGTCGTCGAAGGCGCTCATGGCTTTCTCGCCACGCAGCAATCCGGCGACAAGACGGCATGTCTGCACCGCCTGCCGTCCCAATGTCCGCTGATCGCGTTCGATGCTCTTCACGAGCTTCGCTTCACGCGATCGAATCGCATCTGCTGATGCGGCATCATCGGCGGCCAAGCCGAAATAGTTCGGAGGCAAACCGGTGACACCGCTCGACAAGCGAGCGTAAAGGTTCACCATGCGTTCGAAATTCTCCATGCTTGAGCTGGAAAACTCGAAAGTTTTCGCATTCGGATTGCCTAAAGCCCAAATCCTGCCGAAATACGCTTCCCACGTGGTCAAAGGCTTGCCTTCATCGTCCACGAAGTCGCCCTTGGTCGCGCCAAGCACACCACGCTGCGGGACGGCATGGGTCTCCTGAGCCACCTGCGCATTCGTCAGATCTCGTGCGCACGCATCGGTCAGGTCGATGACATCGGTGAGCGCACTGGTACCGCGTAGGCGCGGCCACGTCTTATGCAAGGGAATCGTGGTGCGCGGATTGCGGTAGGCCGGAACCACCGGCACTATTCCAAGCGGATTCTCAACCACGGAACGCACATGATAGTTCGTGTCGATCGTGTAAGTGCGGTCAGGCAGGTACAGGCGCCAGCCGACAGTGCTCATGAAATCGTAATCGTCAACGTCACGATACCGGCGCAATGCCGCATCAAGCCGTCCTGTCACCGGATCACGATGGGCGAGAATGTCAATCGGACTCACATTCTCGATGTGCAAGCCGGTTTCGTCGTTCTCCACGGTCTTGAACGACCGTCCAAACACCTCGAAATCAAGATAGCTGGTCTGGTCCTCGTCTAAACCGCTGGACCGCCAGAATTCCCACGCATCATCGGCCAGTTTGAGATTATCTCCGACGCGAAACCCCTTGAGGTCAAGTCTGTCCACTCGGCTTTCGGCCACGACGCGAGGCCAGTTCACGATGACAGTGAACCGTTCCAATTCCGGAGGGATCGCCAATCCAAGCTGCCGCAAATGCTGTTGGCCATCCACATACCGGTCAAGCCTGCCGAACATTTCAGCCGCCCCGTAAAGCTGGTCGGAGAGCCGACGAAGCATATCCTGTGCAGCATCGGGCAACCAAGCCATCGAAGACCTCCTCCACTAACGGAAAACAAAGACTTTGCTGGACTCGGAGCCCCAGCCCAGCGCGCGCATGTCCGACGCCGCCTCGTGTGCGAGGATGTCGGCCATGGTTATGTCGATTTTCTGGTTTTCGCTCGGCTTGCCAAGCACATACTTATCGCCCGGCTTCGCAACCTTACGCGCCACCATCATATGCAACCGAGCCATGCGATCATTGGAATGCGTCGTGGAATGGTCGGCCGTATCCTCCATGAAGCGGGTGAGCGCGTCGAACATGCGTCCTATTCGGTTCGTCGGCCAAGGCACCACAATATCCTCGCCATACTGGTACGCCCACGCCTCAACCTGCGTCTCCCACGGATGCGGGTCACAGTAGAATCGGCGCACCTTGTACCTGTCGAACATTTCGGACACGCAGGCGTCGACCTCGCTTCGCGGTATGCGCCCCTCCCATTCAACCGGATTCCAATACGCCGGACGATTTGACGGCCCGTATGTCGGCGTCCAACGCCAGCCGTCCACGGTCTCCGCACGCAATGCCGTCCAGTCACCGGATTGCGAACCATCGAAACCGAGACAAATCTCAGCACCCGGCTCGGGTGGCTGACGGTCAACCATCGTGCCATCGTAAAGCGGCTCAGGCATATACGAACCCAGACCCTGCACGATCTCGCAACCGTAGAAACGGCGAGCCTGCGCCGGATCACGGGCCATAAGCTCGGTCGCGGTCGCTTCGACCTGATCGAGCGGCACCCACGGCGAGCCGGAATAGACGAATTCGAGAATCTTCCGCCTGTCCTTAGGGTCCGCGAAATCCAATGAGGGGTCATGCTTCGGGAAGAACTTCATGATGTCTGGCGCCGTGCTCTCGTACGTCATCTGGCCGAAGCTGGCGTCCATCGGATCCCACGGATTCGTCAGCTCAAGCATTCTTCCATCCATGGCCATAGCGCCACGCATCACCGTGTCGCCGACCTCGAACATGCCGCTGCGCCTAGTCCAGATGCCGGATTCGTCACCGAGGACGAAGTTCACCGGATTACCAAGCTTCGAGTGTGCCGAAGCTGTCACAGGGTCGATACGGCCGCCGTTCGGAAGGCGGATGAAGCCTTCACGGACTTTCATCAGGTCGGACAGGTGTCCGTTGCGCACCATCGACTGCAAAGGACGGTAGACGTTCGCAGTCTGCTCCTCAGAAGTGGCGAGCAGCTGAATCAAAGCTGTACGACGAGGCATACCCATCGGCTCACCAGCCGAATACTCGTAGGCGAACCCACAGGAACAACCCCAGTCCGAACAGCGGAACACTTCGCCGCCCTTGGCCCATCCGCAGAACACGCATGGGCCGACACCTTCAAACGCGGCCACGGCCGCGCCGAAAGGCGATTTGCCGAGCTTCTGCCCGCCGACAATCTGACCACGACGCCACTTGAACGCCGCAGCCTGACGCGGGCGCGACGGATCATACACCGCATCAGGCTTCACCCGATAAAAATCGATGGCGTTATCCAGCTGCCAGCCGACCAGTTCGAACGGCTTGCCCAGGTCGAAGCCGTTGGGGACCACGCAATGCCAAGCAATCCAGTCAGCGAACAGAAAACCAAGCGACTTCGGCATCTCCGGCGTCCCTGGCATCAGCCATCACCTCGAATCGGTCAGTGTCCCATGTTTCTCAAGACCGCCCGCGATATGCGTTTCTGCGCCCTCGTGTATGTCTGGTTGGTGATTTCCCTCTTCGTCGCCTCGCCGAAGGAGTTCACGAACGTTTTGCCGTGTTCAGTTTGTTGCGTTGGTTGGCGGCGGATCTGTTCGTCGGAGATTCTGTCGCGCTGTGCTCTGGCGGTGCGGAATGCCTTGGAAGCCTCTTGGTATTTGTCGTAGTTCGCCTTGGTCGCCTCCGGGAACACACTTTCCGGCATGCGCTGGTTGTATTGCGTGGCTCCGTGCGCGGTCCTCTGCATGATTTCCGATGCGGCATCCATGCGTTTTCCCGCATCGCGCATCATATTGGTGAGATCAGAGTCGCTTACGGATGAGAGGTCAGTGGCAGAGCCTCCCCCTCCTCCGCCATGTCCGCCACGGCCTGCACCCGAGCTTGATCCTCTTCCGCCCATTTCTTCATCCTTTCCGTATTGCTGTTTTTGTATGCGATAACTTCGGTGCCACCGAAGTCGAAAAACGGAATGGCATCTCCGTAGAGGAGAATCTTTTCCGGTACGAGCCTGTCGAGCGCATATCGCATGCCGAGTCGCCAATAAAGTTCTGCCGTCGGATTGTTATTCGCTCCGACCGTGCTTACCGCGACTGTGGAGTTGTTTGGAATGCCTGAAAAGCAGTACTGGAATGACTCTGGGCCCGCCCATTGAAGTGTTGGGATGACTTTCAGCCCGCAGGCCTGCCAGTATGCTCCGATCAGACGGCTTCGGAAGACGTTATAGATCTTCATCGCTTCCGGCATGTCCATGTATGTGCTGAAATCAGGTGTCAGCACACACTGGAAGCGTTTGAGCGGTGCGATGTATCTGTCCGGCTGGTTCCAGACCCTCTGAAACTGATAGTCATCGATGAAGAAATGGATTCCGCAATGCTTGACTGTCTTTTTGCCGGTCACGTAATTGAAGCCCATCAACGTGTCGGGGGGGGTGACGTCCTGTTTTGCAAGCATTGGCATGTCGTATCGGCCAACCGTCCGCACATTTTCCAGCAGCGGAAGATTGTATTGACGCATCGTCCGCATCCGCGACTCGTTAATCACCATGCTCCTCTAGATAACGCGTCTTGGCGCTTTTGAATGGAATCACCTTCGCCGAAGACCGCGAAGGCTTCGGAGGTTCGCATTCGTCGTCCACAATCGTCCAGCCGTTGAGCCTCAAGCCTTGTGGTGTGAGGCCTATGGTGTCGGCATATCTGGCCAATGTGGCACGGTCAGCGGCCTTCGCCTCCGAAGACTCACACAGTACGAACTGGCGCACATAAAGCGCGATCGTCGTGAACATGTATCCATAACGCGGCATATGCCATGCGATAGCCTGCGGCAACCGCCACAGGTCACGCCACAATTCACGCTCACGCCGATTCCACGACTCCGTGGCAGTCTCGTCGCGCTCCTTGTGAAAACCGTCATCATCCTTCCAAGTGTCCCAGATCACCCACTCGGACAGTGGAAAAGCCTTCGGACGGTAATGGTATCCGCGAGCCGAAAGAGGAAGAATATCAGCGCCAAGACCACGCGCGTCCGACCGGGCGCTGGACGGATCCGGCATAGGACCGGAGCGTGTGCGCGCGCCGCCATGCGTCGCCATGCGACCTCCAATCCTCGAACCGGAAAAATTACGGTCTCGGCCAGTCCGTCAAATCTTGAACTATCCGCGAACTTGCGAGTCCCCTCACCGGCGGTCTTGCCTTGCCTATTAGGGGTTACCCCCTAGTAGTGTTGGCGGGTTGGTTGATTGTATTTTTTCCTGTTTGGTGTGTGTTTTGTTGTTTTTGTTGCGTGTGCCTGTTTGGCTTGTCCGCTTGTGTTTGGTTCGTTTGCGTCATGCTTGTGCTTGCGTTTGCGGTTTGCCTGTTGGCTGCGATTGCGGTTGCTGCTGTGGCTTGGCTTGGTGTCGCGTCCAGTGTTCGCCGCCTGCGGTTGCTTTGCGTTGGCCGTCTTGCCTGTTGCAGCTGCGATGCTCTGGCCCTGTCCAGCTTTGTCTGTTGTCTGTGTGGCCGAGGTCCCATTGGTCTGTGGCTGTGACTGGTTGTCCGCATTTGGCGCAGGTGTGTGTTTCGCCTGCGGCTAGGCGTGCCTCCCACTGCCTGCGGAGGTGGCGGTGCGCCGCATCGTATCCTCTTGCTGTTGAGCTGCCGCGCTGCTGGTTGTATGCGTGAGCATGGGCGTGGCAGAACCTTTGTCCTTGCGGGACAAGCTGTGGGCAATTGTGCCAGGCGCATCGGCGAAGACTCACGGCAGACACCTCCCGCCTCTGGTGGTGGGTGGAGTGTCCGGCATGTCTGGGGTACGTCTCCCGCGAAGGTCCCCCAGCTGGCCACCCCCGATTCATGGGCCACCGACACAACGGGTGTCGCCGCCATGGTCGACGTCCTTCGGTGCGACAGCTCCAAGGGTTGCTAGTGGCTCCACGCCGAACGTCAACGATTATAAGCATTTAAAAGAAAAGCACCAGACCCTTCGGGCATGGTGCAAGCTCTTACAGATTACATGGACTCACCCTCTTGCGCAAGCCGCGTGTCGACCAGCTCAGCCTGATTGAATTCCCACACGCCACGGCCGAGACGACGTGCCTTCGACAGCCTGCCACGAGTCAACCAGTTGGACACCTGCTTGCGCGTGGTGCGCAGTCCGGCACGGTCGGTCAGCCAGTCGGCCGCCTCGGCGGGCGAACACGTCATAACCGCCTGCCCAGCCTCCCCCAGTCTGCCGGCCACCAGCATGTCCAAGTCCAAACGCTCGCCACACTCAGGACACCAGCCATCACGCATGCCCTGCGGCACGGCCAGCGACGTCGAACAGTCAGGACATTGCACGACAGTCACCCTGCCGTCCGAAGGCGTGGAAAGCCGGTCGATGCGCCTGAGCATCCTATCCAGCCGATCAGCCAGCTCGCCAGCCGACGGCGAACACACCACACTCGACCACGACCTGCACAACGCCCGATACGCCGAACGCCACCCATCAACCGGCAGCAACATCCACTTCAGATTGATGCAACCAGCCAACCGAAGCATCAGACACGCAGCCTCCTCATACACTTCCAGCCAATGCACGCTCACCGGCAGTCCAGGATCACCGCCACGAACACCACCACCGCGCTCGCCGATGTGGGCCTTGCGTTCGGCGAGCGCTCGCAGTTCGGGGATGGTTTTGGCGAGGCTGGTGATTTGTCGTCGCATGTGTTTGGCGCAGGTTTTGCAGAGGGTGGTTTGTGCTGGTTCGCCGCATTGTTGGCATTGACTGGTCATGGTTCCCGCTTTCCGGCTAGAATGGTGGTTGGTTTCTTGGGGGTTCCGTCCGGATTGGCGGGGCCTCTCTTTTTATTCGCCTTGCTGGGCAATCTTGCTGATGAGCATGCGGCTGATGTTGTTCTCCTCGTCTCGCTGGTCTGCTTGATCGAGCATGTCGGCCGTGTCCTGCATCAGGTGGGCTTGTTTGAGTGCTTTGGATGCTTGGATGGTGGTCATGGTGAGCGCATGGCTGATCTGGATGTCCTCGCTGCCGCTGAGTGTTTGGAGGTCGGCGAGCGCCTCGCTGATGTGTCTTTGCAGTGCGATGGCCTGTCGGCGGATGGTTTCTGCCGCGTTGAGGCGGTTCACGCTTTTGTCGATGTCGTTGCTCATTGCTTGTTCTCCTTTGGTTCGTTCGTGGGATTGGCTGGCAGGTTGCCGATTTTCGTGAGGGCTTGGCTAAACTGGCGCATTGACGGGGCGAGCGCGTCCGGCAGGCCGGTGAAGCCTTGGATGATGGCGTGGATCCGTTCGGCGGTGTCGCTCATCGGACGTCCCTGGTGGCCGTGTCGATGCGCTGTTCGCCGAGGCTGATGTGTTCGATGTTGGCCCGGCGGCGGAGGATGAGGGCGTATTCGTCCATGACGTCGAGCTGCCTGCTCAGCAGAGTGATCGGGCAGGTGGGCTCGAAGTCGAGCGTGCCATCCGCGTACCGCTGCAGCATGTCCCTGAGCTTGTCGGCGCGGCCGGTGAGCTCTTGGTATTCGACGCGCATGCGCTCCTTGTAGTCGCTGGCGGTGGCGCCGTCCGCTTGGTCGGCCGCGGATAGCACTTCGATGGCTTGGCGCAGGTATCCGTCGTGGATCCAGTCGGCCGCATGCTCCCATTCGTCGTGGATGTGTTTCGGATCGTCCTTGCGGAGTGCAAATTTGAGTCCGAACAGGCGTTCGGCGACGGCTTCGGTGCGCGCGTCGATCGGTGGCAGCGGCGGTTCGAGTGTTTCATCACTCATTGTTTCGAGTCCTTTCCGTGGGATGATTGCGGTTGGTTTTCCGGATGCTGTGCCAGATGCGGTGTCCGGGTTTTCATTCGTCGGCCTCCGATTGGGACAGGCGCCACCGCTCGAAATGACGGTAGGCATTCAGCGAGATGATTTTTACCGGATGGAATTTGAGACGCCACATGCAGTCGGCGCACACCTCTCCCGCCACCTTGGCCTGGTCGGCGTAACACAGGCACACGCTGTAGACGGGACTCGAGCACCACCGGCCGCACAAGTCGCAGGTGTGCATATCCTGCGTGACCAGCTCGTCACGCTGCGGCAGGAACGGATTCCCCGCACCCCTTTCCTCCACGGCATCGGCGAGCGCCTTCGTGATCTCATCCTTGGCGGTGAGGTAGGCATGATACCGGGTCGACGATATCTCGTAGAACGGCCGGTTGCCGTCCCTTGTCGCGGCGCGGACGGCTTCGAGTTCCTGGTCGATGAGTTTGTTGAGCACGCCGATGGCGATGTCTGCTTCACTGTCTTTCATTGCTGCCTCTTTTCCTTGTCGTGTTCCGCTGACCATCTGAGCAGGACGTTGACGGCGATTTCGCACGCCTGCCGTTCCTCGTCGTCCTCTGGTGCGATACATACGGCGCCGCATTGCGACCAGATTTTCACTGTGGCTCCTTGTCCGCGCCGCTCACATGGCTCCAGTCGCATGACAGGCCGCCCCTCTGGTAGCCCGAGTAGACGACGCAGTCCACTTTCCTCGTGTCGGACAGTGTGACGACGCATTCCTTGATGTTGTCGCCGGACATTTTGGAGCATGTGGTGCCGGTGGCGGCGATGGCGGGGGCCGGGGTCGACGTCTTGGACGCGCTCCCGCATCCTGCGAGCGCGGTGCAGAGGGTGAGGGTGATGGCGGTAAGTGTGGCGCAGATGGTGTTTCTCATTGTTCGTTCCTTTGATGGTGGCTGGCGTGGTGGTTCCAGAGGCGGATGGCTTTGTTGAGGCTTCTGCCGTCGACGTGGAGGATGCATCTGTGCCGGCAGTTGGGGCAGATGCAGCCGTAGATGGTGTTGACCGGTTTGCGGGTTCGGAGGTTGTAGATGGTGCCGAGGGTCAGGATGAGCGGCCGGGACTTGCGGCATGCCGGGCAGGGTGCAGGTCTGCGCCATTTGCGTGGGTTGGTGGCGATTCTGACGGTGTCTGTGTGGTGCATTTCATTCCTTTCCGTAGATGGCGAGGCTTCGTATGCCGTCGCTCATGCTGTTGGAACATGTGTTCGGATCGTGGGCGATGATGTCGTTTCCGATGCCCTGGAAGCGGAGGGTGGCGGCGCCGTCCGGCCGGCGGATGAGTTCGAGCCGGCCGTCGATGACGACGTCCTGGTCGGTTTGGGCGATGCAGCGGCGGCCGATCAGGATGGCCGGGTCGGCCGACCGCCATTTATGCAGCGGGACGTTGACGCTCACCGCGGATCCTCGCCTTCGTTTTCGCCTTGGGCGTCCTTTTCGGCCGCGTCGTAGCCTTCGTCGTACACGTCGTCGAGCAGCGTCTGGAACTCGGGAGAGGCGAAGAACGTTCTGATGGCGTCCTTGGCCACGCGTCTCCATGGCTCTTTGTCCTCCATGGGCATCTCGTTCCATGGGCGTGGATGGCGGCGGCCGTTGCTATACCAGCGCAGGTAGATGGCCTCGGCCACCTTGTTCTGCGTCTCCAGACCGATCGGAATGGTCTCCTGGTCTGCCATGATGGCTCCTTTCAGTATGTTTCCGGCGGTTCCGGCGCGGTACGGTCCGCAATGATGTAGGCGGCGAGCGCGACGCATAGGGTGAGGATGATGAGCAGGACATGCAGGGCGAGCCATTGGATGGGGATCCAGTGGTGGAGGCCGTAGCCGATGATCGGCCGGATGATGGCGTGTGGCACGAGCAGCAGCGCGGCGATGGTGAACAGCGTGGCGAACCAGTCGCCGACGCGGTTGGAGATGCGGTTGATGGTCTGTTTCATTCCGAGGTTCCTTTCATTGTTGGTACGGTTCATGGCCTGTTGGCCATCCAGCCGATCAGGATGGCGGCACATAGGAAGATCACTGCTGCGATGTCCATCACCTTGCTGCTTTCGTGGAGACGTATCGGACCGGATGGGCGGAGAGGTGGCGGATGATGCGCGCGTATTGGCGGATGTCACGGTCGAGGCATGTGCCGGTGCGGTGGGCGCTAGCCACAGGCGTCTCCTCTTCCGGCCTCACATCCCAGCCGGCGGCTTCGAGACTGTCGCGGATGGTGGCCATGTCGATGCGGTGGTAGTGCAGCGGGAGGTTCGGGCAGAGTCGGCCGATGAAGTCGAGGTCGAACTGCGGGTTGCTGCCTGCCGGATGGAGGGTGAACGATTGCGCGAGGCTGTCGACGTATTCCTCGAGCGCGTTCGCCGCCGACGCTTCCGTATATCCGCCGTCGAGAGCGTCCTCGAGCAGTCCGTTGGCGCAGTGCATGCGCCATGCCTTGAAGTTCTCATCGGTAATGGAGACATTTCGTCCCGCCAATCCGATGACGCGGTGGAAACCGCCGACGCACAGCACGCCTTTCATGTCGGTGCAACGCAGTTCCACCTCGAGGATCCTGTCATGGTCCGGGTCGAGCCCCGTGGTCTCCACATCCATCCACAGCAGCATGTCCGTTTTTTCAATACCTGTCATTTCTTCTCCCATCGATGTCAAGCCGGGCGATCTCGAGACCTGTCAGACGTGTGGCGGTCCCGTCCATGTTCAGCCGCATCCACCTGCCTTCCCAGTCGAACACTGGAACGTCACGAGGATCCGCGCCGAGCGGCACGATCAATCCCAGCCGCTCCGCCTCTGCCACATGCTGGTGGACCCAGCCGTGGCATCCTGTGTCACCGCTGCCACACAACTCGACGATGTTGGCGGGACTGTGCCGCACATCCGGATCCGCCGCGCGGCGCAGCTGCCGGTGATGGCCGGAGCGCCCAGGCCATCTGGACGGGTCGTGGATGTTCGCGCCGCAGCGCATGCAATGCCACCCCTGACGTTCCAGGGCGATGCGCTTGGAATCATCGAACTCACTCATGGCCAACCTCCTCCGACAAACCATCGACCAGACGCATGCAGGCCACGCAATTACCCCTCACGACACCGGCCCACCGAGCGATCTGCCCACCATGGTCGGCGAGCGCTCGCAGTTCGATGGTGCTGGCGGTCTGGGCGGTGTCGGCGAGGAGACGGCTGAGTCTGTCGAGTTGTTCCCTGGTCATTGGTTGTTCTCCTCGTCTTCTTCGTTTTCGTCGGAGTCGGCTTCGGTGATGGCGGCGATGAGCTGGTCGAGGTGGCTGGTTTCGTCGTCGGTGGGCGTGTAGCCGAGGTCTTGGAGGATCTGGTAGTAGCCGGGGATGCGTCTGCCGATGTCGTTGACGATGGTCCAGTCGGCCGGGTCGATGAACCATTCGATGCGTGCGGCGAGGATTTGCACCGCCCAGACCGCCCAGTCGGGTTCGTCGAGGTGGTAGCGGAGTTCGGCGAGCGCCCGTTCCGGTTCGATGCCGCTGATGGTGGTGAATTGTTCGCCACCGCATGCGGCGTCGTTCCATGTGCTCAGCGCCTGCGTGTAGCCCTGCGGGTCCGGGTCGATGATCTGCAGGAGTCCGAGCCGGGCCGTGGTTTCGACGAGCTTGTCGCGTTTGACGCCGTGGAGATGGCCGTGGAGCCATGCCATGCGCTTGTCCGCGGATGCGGCGGCGTATTCCTCGAGCGCGTGCCTGCGGGCGTCGCGTTCGGCCTGTTCGGCGGCGCGTCGGGCTTCCTTTTCGGCGTCGGCGGTCTTGTCGCGGCGAGTCCAGAGGTAGACCTGCTGCGAGACCGTGTGGATGGATACGGCTGCGGGATTCAGTTCGCGGATCTTCTCGATGACTTCTTCGGGGGTGCCGGTGGACGGGAACATGCAGCCGAGGTAGCACCATTCCGGGTCGTTGAACGGCTTTTTGGGGTCGGGGATGAGGTTGATGCCGTTGTCGGGCTCCCCGAGGAGCGCGGCGACCGATTCGATCCATTGCCGGTCGCGGTCGTCGCGTTCGATGTTGCGGAGGATGTAGTCGAAGTTCGGGGTGCCGGCAGCCTGCGCGAGCTTCTTCTGCCTGTCCGGCTGGCCGTCGTATCGCGCGATGGCCATGAGTTGGCCGATGGTGAGCTGGCTGAAATCGTCGCGGGATGCTCTGACTTCGGTCTTGATGCTGGCGGCTTTGGCGCGGTCACGCACGTAGTCGGCGCTTCGGCCGAGCCGGTGGGCGACGTTGGCGGTGGTGGCTCCGAGGTCGAGCATGCCCTGAATAGCGTCGGCCTCCTCCAACACGGTGAGCTGTTCGCGCTGGCAGTTCTCGGTGACCATGGCCTCCAACTGCTGCAACGGGTCTAAGTCAAGCACGAAACACGGCACGGCTCCGGTGCCGGCCTGCTTGCATGCGGCGAGACGACGATGGCCGGCGATGACACGATAGCGCTCGCCGTTGGGTACGACGGAGAGCGGCGAGAGCAGGCCGTTGGCTTTGATGCTGGCCGCGAGGTCGGTCACGTCGCCGATCTGCTTTCGTGGATTGTCCGGGTGGGGGTCGATGAGGCTGGTGTTGATGAGCTTGATTTCGTTGCTTTGGTAGTTGCTCATTGCTTCTCCTTGCTGGTTTCTTGGTTGAGTTCATCTGCGCATGCCTGGCACGCGAGATACCACTTGGAAGGGTTGCCTTCCCTGAGGCTGCCGCTGTGGTCGTATTCGTCCTCATGTGGATCCATGAGCTGGTGGACGTGTTCGCAGTTCCAGGTGTGCTTGTGCTGGCGCGTGGGTGTGATGGGTTCCGGCGCCCATGTCTCCCATTGGTCGCGGAGCCATGTGGCGAGTCGTGGGACCTGCCGTTGTGGCACGTGGCCGTCGTTGACGGCTCGCCGGTAGCGTCGGACGGCGGATTGGAGTCGGGCGAGCTGGACCGGGTTCTCGGTGATCGTCTCGACGAGGTCCCGCGCTTCGCGTTCGGCCTTGCGGCCTTTCGCGCCGATGGTGCCGGGGTAGGTTTCGGCGATGGCGGCGAAGGCGTCCGGCGCTTCGCTGGCGGTTTGCTTCGCGGTGCCAGCGGGAGGGGTCGGAGAGGGTATATCGGTATCGGTATCGGTTTTATGCCATGTTTTTGCTTGGCTGTCCTCTAGCAACTTGCTAGACGGTTTGCTACCTGTCTCGCTACTGTTTTGCTCTCCGTTTGCTTGGCTGTTTTCCGGCAAGTCGCCAGACGTTTGCTTGGCTTTCTGGTTGGCCGCCTTGCGGCGTCCTCCCTTGCTTCCGGCCTTTCTGCGCGCCTCGCGTTGCTCTTCGGTCAACACTCGCGGCTCCCTGCAGATGCCTTCCGCGTAGACCGGACGCCATCCGCCGTCGTGCTCCTCCATGAGGCCCGAGTCGATGAGCTGCTGCAGCTGTTTCATGGTGCCGCCGGCGTCCTTGAGGTCGATCCTGTCGAAGTGGCCGGGGTATGCTGCCGGGTCCTTGGCCTGCATCGAGACGCCTTTGGAGTGGATGACGCACAGCTTGACCCACAGGCCCACGGTGGCGAGCGGCAGGCGGCGGATGCGCCTGTCGTCGGCCATCTGGTCGTCGATGATGAACCACATCTCTTCTTCTCCTTCCTGTGGTTCAGTCGATCTCGCCGGTGTCCGGATCGACGGTCGCCTCCACGTCGCCATCGTCCATGTCGAGACTGCGGCGCAAATCGTCGATGAGGATCATCTGCCGTGACGTGGCGGGCTTCGCGCACATGTTCTCCATGGCCAGTCCCGCGTCGAGGATGCGCTGCGCGAGGTCCGCGCAGTCGTACACGGCTTCGGTGATGGCGTGGATGCCGCCCCACTTGTCGATGTGCTCCTTCTTGGTGTGGGTGTCCATGACGGTGCGGCATGCCTTGAGCACGACGGCCGCGGCCTTGGTGACCTGCTGGGTCTTGCCGATGAGGTCGATGAGTGTGTCGGGCGTGGCCTCCTGCGGGATGAGCGCCTGTTGTTCGCTGGCTTTCATTGCTGCTCCTTAGAAATCCGGCTCCTTGTCGGCCTTGCCGAAACCTCCGAATGATGACTGGTCGTCCGACGGCGCGCCCCACGGATCATCGGCAGGTGCGGCCGGTTGCGTGGACTGGGCCGGCTGTTGGTTCCAGCCGCCCGCTCCGGTGTTGACGGTTGGCGTCTGCGCGGCGGGATTGCCGTAGACGGGACCTTGCGGCTGTCGGCTGATGCGGCTGACCTGCGCGGTGGCGTAGCGCAGGCTCGGGCCGATCTCGTCGACCTGCAGTTCCATGACGGTTCTGTTGGTGCCGTCCTGCGCCTGGTAGGAATGCTGTTGGAGGCGTCCCTGCGCGATTACGCGCATGCCCTTCGCAAGGCTCTGCGCGCAATGCGAGGCCATGTCACGCCATGCCGAGCAGCGCATGAACAGCGCCGGCCCATCCTCGTACTGGCCGGTCTGCTTGTTGTATACGCGCGCGGTGTTTGCGATGGTGAAGCTGGCGACCTGCGCGCCCTGGCCGGTGGTTCTCAGTTCCGGATCCGCGGTGAGGTTGCCGACGATGGTGATGACGGTCTCCCCGATGGCCATGTCATTCCCCTCTCACGTATCCGGCCGGTTCCGGGCCGAGCTGGCTGGGATCCTTGGCCTTCCACGCGCATTTCGCGCGCAGGCATCCGGCCTCGCGGTCGATGACGACCTCGCCGAAGCGCGCCGGCGCGACCATGGTGAGGTTCCAGCCACGGTCGCGGTTGAGCGTGGAGATGGTTTCATACAGTTCGCCGATCAGCTCTGCGGCCGTCATGCCGACGCTGGCGGGTGTGAGCGGCCATTCGAACCACTTCTCGCCTTCCGGTCTGCTTGGTGTTTTGCTTGGCAACGTTTGCCTCCTTTGGATTGATGTCGTGCCGGGGCGCGGATTCGAACCGCGCATCCATCCGCCGACGTGACCTCAACACGCCGATCCATGGCGCCCGCATCCGTTCGCGGGCCCCGGCGAGGGCCGGGCGGGAGGAGAAGAGAGAAGATGACCCGTCCGGCTGGTTTTAACGTCTTTTCCTTGACGCGCGGGCGGTTCAGGCATGGCCGCGCATGACGAACCACGTCCATGCCGCAATGTGTGAGGAGCCGCCCAGGTCTTTCATCGCTCGAGTTCGTCCACCCATCGGATGAAGCGTGGGTCCGAGCACAGGCGGCGCATGATGACGGCCGCGGGGATGAGCACCGCGAACGGCACGGCGATGAGGTGTTCGATCGGGTGCGTGCAGGCCGGTGTGCAATACAGCACCCATATGGCGGCGATCCAGATGGCGGCGACGAGCTGGCAGAGGATGACATGTGCGAGCTTGGTCATGATTCCTCCTCGTCCATCTCGCGCAGCAGTCGGCCGATGCTGGCCTGCAGCGATTCAAGCGCCGCGCGGCTGACTGTCACGCCGGCGAGGTGATTTTCGTCGGTGATGATGCTGATTCGTGCGGCCTGGACGTCGTCGCCACAACTGCGGTCGCGAACGACGGCGACCGCGTATGAGCTTTGCGGCTTCTTGGTTTCCTTGCGCATTGTTGTCTGTCCTTAGTGTCGGCGCGTTCCGGCGTTGGCGTCGAATTCCTCGATGCTGGCGACGCTGACCATGAGCTTGCCGTGGTATCCGCTTGGCTGACGCATCTTGATGCGTCCGGCCCTTGCCCACTTACGGAGAGTCTTCTGATCGACGCCGCCGAGCATCGCGCTGGCTTGCTTGAGACTGACCCATCGCGGCGCATATGCCGTTTGTCTGACGGCTTCCTTGGCTATCTCGTGGGCGAGCGCCACTGGGTCGAGGAGTGGTTTTTCCATGGTGGTTGCGTCCGGCATGGAGCATCCCTCCTCAAGCGACGTCGGCGAGCGCTACGGGGACCATGGGGACTCCGGTGGCGAGGCCGAAGCCGTCGACGATTCTAGAGAATTCCAAAAGCGATGGGCAGGAGCCTTCGCACAGCTCGTCATACCTTTGCTGATTGAGTCCACAGGCCGCGAGGAACGCTCCGTGGCTGAGGTTGCGTTCCTTCTGGAGGTTGTCGAGAAATCCAGGAGAGATTCTCAGGGCCTGCAGTTTGTTTTCATCTGCCATGTCATCCGTCCTTTCAAAGGTTTTCCGTTTCTGGAATAGAAATTACCACCAATGGAAAAAATATGCAAATCGATGTGGTACAGTATTTTCCATAAACGGAAAATCTGGAAAGGAGGTGAACATGAAAAATTCGTTTGAGGAATGGGTACAGGAAATCGCCGAAGGCGCGAGCAATCGAGAAATCGCGATGAAGGCCGGTATACCGATGACCACATTCCACCGCAAATGGACCAAGGGCGAATTCACCGCGGAGGATGCCGTGACGATCGCCCGAGCGTATGGGCGCAATCCAATCGAAGCACTCGTCGAGCAGGGAACGCTTACACCGGACGAAGTCCATAACGCCGGAGTCCACCCAATCGAGGAATTCACGATGCTCGAGCTCAGCCGTGAGATGCTCAGGCGCGTGCAGCAACAAGCCTCCATGCCGGATTATCTCTCGGAGCCAATGGATGGCACGAGCAAAAAGAAGTCCAACTGAACGACACACCCCTGCAGCTACTTTGCGGCAGGGGTGTTTCCTTATCTAAGCTAAAGCTGGTGCAGGAAAAGAGAAAGGGACACCATGTCATCGAAGAATGGTCTGAAAATCCACCAGCCACACAAGCTGGAAACGAAAATCAAAGCTCTGACGAAGAGCAATGTGAGCTTCAAATCGGCGGCATGCGTATGCGTGGCGCTGGTGTGTCTCTCCGTGCTGATCACAGCTCCGATAGCGCACACAATCGGCGTCAGGTCGGCGGCCGTGAAACAAGTAGCCAAGAGCATGGCGGCCGACAAAAAAGACTACTCGAAGCTCATTAAGGATTACAACAATCTTGTCGACGAATACAACGGAATCGCCGACGAATACAACGACGCCAAGGACGCGATCGCCGAAGCGGACAACGTGAAGTCCGGCATCAAGGACCTCAATACACAGCACGACGACCTGCAGAAGAAGGTGGACGCGAAGAAGGCCGAACTGCAGTCACTGACCGGACAGGTCGATCAAGCCAAGAAGAATTCCATCTCCGACGGCGTATGGCAGGTCGGCAAAGACATCGACGCCGGAACTTATCGCGCCACAAGCGAGGTCGGCAGCCATTGCTATTGGTCGGTCACCGTCAGCGGCAGCGATGACATCGTGCAGAATGACATTCCTGGCGGCGGCTATCCGCAAGTGACCGTGAGTGATGGCCAACAGCTCAAGCTTCAGGACTGCGGAACGTTTGCCAAACAGTAAGTGGCACACTTTGCCACAGCCCGGCATATATTGTGCCGGGCTTTTCTTGTACACTCATTCAACGTTCTGACTTCCATATGAAACCCCCGGAACCCGCATACCGCGAGCGCCGGGGGTTTGCTTTAGAATCTGAACTCGTCTTGTTTCGGCTCATATGGTTTATGGCGAAAAACCTTGGTTATGGAGTACCGTCCTTTGAGTTTCCCGTCTTTGCCCATGGTGGATACCGTGTGCAGGTTGACAAGGAACGTGTCTTTCTTGCCGATCCTCTCGCCGTCTTCGACGGCATGAATGAATGCCTCGTCCTCCATATCGACCGTGTATCTCACGTCGTTGCCCGTCGTGACATGCCATTTCTTTCCGGGCTCGAAGTGTGCGTCGAGCGGCTGCACCACGAGTTTGACATCGCTTTCGTTGATCACATCTTCGGCCGGAACCCATTCCGCCATGCTTTGCGCCGTTTTCTTGTCGATGTCCACAGATTCTTTGCCTGATGACACTTCCGCCCCGTCCACTCCCTTCTGCGATGACGGCCCGCTGAGCGCCTTGCCCGCATTGTTGACGAATTTACTGTTATCGGCTATGCGCAATGAGGATTTGTATGTTTCGATCCGTTCACCGTCGGCGGACTCTATGGTGACTCTCTCCTCTGAGAACACCATATCGTCGTTCACAGGTTTAGTATCGACGATTTTGGTTTTGCCTTTGTCATGTCTGAACTTCAGGGCCTTGAATGCGCCGATGACGATTGAAACGAATCCGACCCCGAGCACATCGCTCAGCCACTGAATCCCCTGCCCCTGAGACGACGTCGCGAGGTCTCCGAGACTTGTGAGGATGAATTGGATATCGAACGACCCCGTCTTGGTCGCCAGAACACGTAATTCGACCTTGGCTTTCGGGGCCAGCTCGTCCTTGGCCGCGTCGATGGCGTCAGCGAAGTTAAGGAGCGCCGGCGCAAGCGTGCGGGCGCTCATCGTATGGTCACGGTCCAGGGCCGGACCATGGTATCTGAGGGATATGTTCCCGACAACGTTACCCTCGACCTTGTTCTCCTCATCCGCAACCATGTCTTCTCTCCTATCGATATTTCGATTTTTTCGATTATCCGACTCAGCATAGACGCTATCCGGGAGGTCGCTCCGTCCCTCCGATTTCCATTTCGGAAACGCGGAGGGGGAGCTGCGAGCGCAATCTCATTCACTCTCTTGCTGGCTGGATGCGAGTGCCTTGAGTTGTGCGATCTGTTTTTTGAGTTCGGCGATTTCCTTGTCTTTGTCGTTTTCGGCCGATGCCGGTGCGGTGTCTGTCTGTGTCGGGGTGATGCTGGCGGCCACCTTGTCGGCGAGCGCGCGCTGTCGGTCTTCGCTGAGTCGTTGATAGTGCATGGCCATGATGGCGGTGCTGTGTCCGGCTGCGGCCATGAGTTCGCGGACGGTGGCGCCCTGTTGGGCGAGCATGGTGAGTGCCGTAGAGCGGAGGTCGTGGAATCGGAGGTCTTCGCGTCCGGCTGCGCGTCTCGCCTTGACGTAGGCGTCGCGCATGGCGTCCGTGCTGATCGGCCTGTCATGGTCCAGCGGGCTGGGGAATATCCATGCGTCCGGCTGGTCGGCCACATATTCGGCGAGGTGCGCGCGGATTTCGGGGATGACGGCTTCGGGGATTGGTTCGGTGCGTTTGCTTCTGGCGGTCTTCGGCGGCCCGGCGATGACGCGGGCGCGGGTAAGTCTGGTGCGGCGGATGTGGATGAGACGGTTGTCGAGGTCGATGTCGCCGCGTTGGAGGGCGCAGACCTCGCCGATGCGCAGGCCTCCGCAGGAGATGGCGAGGGTGATGGCGAGCCGGAATTTGCGTGGCATGGCGTCGTGGATCCGCCGGAGCTGCTGTGGTGTGGCGGCGGGTGTCTCCTCCCTGGGCGCGGGCTTGCGCACCGGCATGACGAATGGTGATTTGCCGATGACGGCGAAGCCGTCCTGGTCTGGGGTCGCGGCGGCGTCGAGGATCTGACGGAGCTTGGACAGCAGCTCTCGACCGACGTATGGATGGTCCTTCGGGAGCGTGGCGGCGAAGCGCTCGATGTCGGCGGAGGTTATCTTGCCGATCGGCATGTCGCCGAAGACGGCCGTGAGCCTCTTGACGGTGCATCGGATGCTGTAGATGGTGTTGGTGTGCAGTCCCTCGCCCTCCCGCGTCTTCAGCCATTTCGCCGTGTATTCGGCGAAGGTGAGCGCGTGGTCCTTGGCCTTGCGCTTGGCGATGCGCTCCGGCTCCCACACGTCGGCCTCGATGCGTCGTCTCGCCTTGGTCAGCCAAGCAGCGGCCTCGTCCCTGCCGTCCTGCGTGCAGGGGAAGGTGGCCGTCTGGCGGTTCGGCAGGTCCGGCCATTCCGAAAAGGCGGACACGGGCGTAAGATAGGAGGCCTCGATCCATTTCGGATTGGCCTTGCTTGGCTTGACGACGATCTTGCCGAACTTCCTGACCATGACACATCCCCCGGTTGAGGTGGTGGAGCTTTACCACTCGAATTACCACTCCAATTGTGGCGTATGAGTCTATTCTTGGTCAAAAATTCCCGCGTTTCAAAATGGCGTATCGATGATATGTACGCTGGAAACGGCTTGATTCCAACGTTTTTGTGGAGCGCGCGTCGGCGAGCGCTATTTGTTCCAGTTTTCCAGCAGACATACCGGGTGGTCATGATGCGCATGCTGCTTGAGGGGCGGACCTACGACAAACTTCCTGTGAGCCGTTTCCTCTACCCGATCACCACGCGCAAATGGTTGTCGATGGCGAAGGTGATGCTGCTCGAGAACGTGTTCCTGTTCCTGTGGACGTTCACCATCATCGGCGCGTTCATCAAACCGTATTCCTACCGTATGGTGCCCTACATCGTCGCCGAAAATCCGAATATCGGGGCACGGGAGGCCATCAGCCTGTCCAGGCGCATGATGAAGGGTCACAAGTGGGAGTGTTTCGTGGCCGACCTGTCGTTCCTTGGCTGGTGGCTGCTCAATCTGTTCACGCTCGGCTTGAGCGGCATCTTCTATTCCAACGGCTATAACGCGGCGTTTTTCGTCGAATATTACGTGCATGTGCGCGGATTGTCCAAGGATTCGGGATTGGAGGGAAGCGAGCTGCTCAGCGACGAATACCTGTACAGCAAGGCCTCCGCTGAGACATTGCATGCCGCGTATGGTGATGTTGCCGAAACGGTGGAGCAGTTGTCCAGCAATCTTGTTCCGGTGGACAAGCCGAACGGTTTCGTCGGGTTCCTGTCCGAATGGTTGGGCGTGCGTATCCTGCATGCGCGGTCGGTGACCAAGTATGAGGAGTATCGCGAGCAACTGCACCAGATCGATACCGGCAGGGAAATTCTGGACGGCGCTATCTATCCTGGTCGTCTGGCTCCGGCGCCGATGGCGTTCCGGTTCCGCGAATCCCGCACCGTCAGCTCCGATCGCAGCTATTCGTTGGTCAATCTGGTCATGATGTTCTTCATCTTCTGTTTCGTGGGATGGGTATGGGAGGTGAGCCTCGCCTTCATTTCCGAAGGAACGTTCGTGAATCGTGGCACGCTGCATGGGCCATGGCTGCCGATCTATGGCACCGGCGGAGTGATTATCCTTATTCTGCTGAAGAAGTTGAGGAAGAAGCCCTTGTTCGAGTTCCTGGCCGCCATGATCTTGTGTGGCGGGTTGGAGTACTTCTCGTCCTGGTATCTGGAGAAGACCCACGGAGGACAACGCTGGTGGGATTACACCGGTTATTTTCTCAATCTCAATGGTCGTATCTGTGCCGAGGGTCTGCTGACGTTTGGTTTGGGCGGTTTGGCGATCGTGTATCTGCTGGCTCCTGCATTGGACAACTTGCTGAGTCGTATCGATACAAGAAAGCTCACCGTTGTGGCCGTCGTGCTTCTGGCGTTCTACTGTGTGGACCAGGCGTATTCGGCGCAGCATCCGAACATTGGTGCCGGCATCACCGATTACAAGGGGTCGGCCACATCGCAAGTACCGTAGCCCCTATCCGATGTGATGCATAAAGGGATTTTGCCCGTCAGCGTGCGCAACGCAGGTTGGCGGGGCAAATCGTTTTTGGACACATGCTATACGACACGTGTGGCCGGTGGAAACTTACTTTCGGCGCAGCATCTCACGCACGGTTTCCATGATCTTGCTGTATTTGGTGGAGTCCGTGGAACGCATGCGTGGGAAGGAGCGGATCATACGACGTTGCTGCCAATTCAACGCGGAAGAGACAAGCTGACGCATATTGGCAACACGTTCCTGCGACGATTCCGACAAATCATGCATCTTCTCGCGGAATTCCTCTTTGCCCCACTGCCAGGAGTCTCCGGCCTTCTCCGCACGCTCCTGCACCGCTTCGCTGAATTTGGCGAGACGCTCGGACAGGCCGACGATGCCCACCACGGTGACGATGGTGTCGATGATAACGACGATGGCGGCGACCGCGCATATCACGTGCACGGCAAGCAGCGGAATCATGGCGGTGAGCCGTTCGACCTGCGGCTGGACCACATCGATGATCAATACTCCGCCGAATCCGAATACGATTGCGCCGAGCAGACAGATGCGGCCTTGGATGTTGAATCGGTAATGGCTGTAATCCCACCATCTGGCGTGGAACAGCTTTTCCATGCCCCAAGAGGTGATGTATTCGAGTATGCTCGCGCCGAATGAGGAGATAAGGAAAATCTCGATGGGATTCGTGAAGTCATGCAACAGCACGATCGCAAGCACCGCGCCGCATCCGTAAATTGGGCACAACGGCCCGTTAAGGAAACCACGGTTGACCCATCGACGTTCCGAAACGGACACGAGAACCGACTCGTACACCCATCCGATGAAAGCGTATAACAGGAACCAAAGGAACAAATATTCGAGTGTGAGCGCCACAGCCATCAGCTCCTGTCCGTCGGTTGTTCGGATGCGGGTTTGTCGAAACGATCGAAAGAGAGCGTTTCCTTCGTGGCGCTGATTTTGTCGGCCGCGGTGACAAGGTATCCTTCGATGTACTTCGGCGGATAGGGAGTCAATGGGAACATGTGATGTTCGATGCTGTCCCGTTCGATCTGGTTGAGTTTGAAATCCCGTATGGCGTTGCGCATGGCCGTTTCACCATGTGTGAATCCGTGTAGCCGATGGGTGCCGTTGTCCCAGTCATGCCAATCGTAAAGGAAGTAATCATGGAGCAAAGCGGCGCGAATCAACGAACGTAGATCAACCCTATTCCACAGGTGCAGTCTGTCTGCCAGCCAGACGGACAGACAAGCCACACGAATGGAATGGGCGAATGTGGTGACCACGCCATGCTGGTAGCAGACCCTTTCGATGGCCATGTGGTCATGTTCCAGAATCTCCCGGCCGTGCGCGTAGACCAGCCGTCGTATCTGCGTGCGCGTCAACAGCACCGCTTTTTGCTCCTTGCTTAATAGGGATTACTTGAGCAGGGATTCGGGCGACTTGTATGCGGAACCGTCGGACACGGAGTTGGCGAAGGCGCGTAGCTGCTCGATGGTGGTCTTGGCGGAAACGATCTGTTCGCGCACGCGCAGCGGGGAGGTGCCTCCCTTGCCGTTGCGGGCGGAGACGGAGCCTTCGGTGGACAGCACTTCACGCACCTGCGGGGCCTTGTCCGCCGGCAGGAAGTCCTTGAACACGTTGATGAAGTCCTCGTCGGTCAAATCCCACAGCTCCTGGCCGCGGTCTTCGGCAATCTTGACGCATGCGCCGGAAAGCTCGTGCGCGTGACGGAACGGCACACCGTTCTTGACGAGCCATTCGGCGATGTCGGTGGCGAGGGCGAAACCGGTCGGGGCTTCGGCTTCGAGGCGTTCCTTGTCGAAGACCATGGTGGCGACCATGCCGGTGAATGCCGGCAGCAGCACTTCAAGCGTGTCCACTTGGTCGAATACGGCTTCCTTGTCTTCCTGCAGGTCGCGCGCGTAGGCTGTCGGCAGGCCTTTCAAGGTGGCGAGCAGGCCAGTCAGGTCGCCGATGAGTCGTCCGGACTTGCCGCGAGTGAGTTCGGCGATGTCCGGATTCTTCTTCTGCGGCATGATGGACGAGCCGGTGGAGTAGGCGTCATCAAGACGCACGAACGCGAATTCCTGGGTGTTCCAGATGATGATCTCTTCGGACAGGCGGCTCAGATCGACACCGGTCATGGCGGCGATGAAGGCGAATTCGGCGACCAGATCACGGCTGGCGGTGCCGTCGATGGAGTTGGCGGTCACCTTGGAGAAGCCCAGCTCACGGGCCACAGCCACCGGTTCGAGGCCAAGGGTGTTGCCGGCGAGGGCACCGGAGCCGTACGGGCTGGCGTCGATGCGCTTATCCCAATCGGCGAGACGTTCCACGTCACGCAGCAGCGGCCACACGTGGGCCATGAGCTGGTGGGCAAGCAGAACTGGCTGGGCGTGCTGCATATGCGTACGTCCCGGCATGACGGTGCGACCGGCTTTTTCGGACTGCTCGATCAGTGTTGCGGCGAGACCGAGCAGCATTTTGGCGATGATGCGGCTGTGGCGGCGCAGCCACATGCGGATGAGCGCGGCGATCTGATCGTTGCGGGAACGGCCGGCGCGGAGCTTGCCGCCGAGTTCGTCACCTGCGATTTGAAGCAGGCCGCGTTCGAGTGCAGTGGCCTCGTCCTCGTCATCCTCGATCGGAGCGAATGCTCCGGAATCCACGCGGCGCTGCAGCTCGTCAAGGGCGTCTTCCATGCGCTGCAGCTCATCGGCGGTCAGCAGTCCGGCGCGGCCCAGTGCACGGGCATGGGCGCGCGAACCGGCGATATCGTCATCGGCGAGTCGCCAGTCGAATTGGGTGGACTTGCTCAGCCGTGCGAGTTCCGGCGACGGACCAGACTTGAAACGGCCGCCCCACAGGGCAAGATGCTCACCATTAGTAGTGCTCTCGGTCATTGTTTTTCCAAATCTCCTTGCAGATATGACTGAGGGAGAGCTTACCAGTCAGGATGGTCCCGACGGTACGCTCTCCCCCATTATCAAGACGATTCACAACGTGAATCCGGATGATGCTTACTCGACGCTGTTCTCCGGAACCTCGATGCCGTTGCCGAACTTGACGTCGCGGGCTGCGGCCACGCGGCTCGGCAGACCATAGATGTCGATGAAGCCGTTGGAGGACTTCTGGTCGAAGCTGTCGCCGGAATCGTAGGTGGCCAGGTTGTAGTCGTACAGCGAGCTGTCGGAGCGACGGCCGGTCACGACGGCGCGGCCACCGTGCAGAACCATGCGAATCTCGCCGGAGACGTACTTCTGGGTGTCTTCGATGAAGGCGTTCAGGGACTGGGTTGCCGGGGAGAACCACTGCGCGTCGTAGACCAGTTCGGCCCAGCGCTTGTCGATGTCGCGCTTGATGCGGTGCTGCTCGCGTTCGAGGCAGCAGTTCTCGAGTTCCTGGTGGGCGGTGATCAGCGCCACTGCGCCCGGAGCCTCGTACAGCTCGCGGGACTTGATGCCTACCAGACGATCCTCAATCAAATCGATACGGCCGATGCCCTGCGCGCCTGCACGACGGTTCATCTCTTCGATGGCCTGCAGCGGAGTGACGTCATGACCGTCGATCTTGACCGGGACGCCCTGCTTGAATTCGATGACGACCTCATCCTCGACCGGTGGGAACGCCGGATCGTCGGTGTAGGAGTAGCAGTCCTTGGTCGGACCGTTCCACGGATCCTCGAGGAAACCGGTCTCGATGGCGCGGCCCCACACGTTCTGGTCGATGGAGAACGGGCTCTTCTCGGTCTGCACGATCGGCAGCTTGTGTTCCTTGGCGAAGGCGATCTCGACGTCGCGGGTCAGAGACAGGTCGCGAATCGGGCTGATGGCCTTCAGCGTCGGGTCGATGGAGGCGATGGAGACCTCGAAACGAACCTGATCGTTGCCCTTGCCGGTGCAGCCGTGGGAAATGGTGTCAGCGCCGAACTGGTGGGCGGCACGGACGAGATGCTTGGAAATCAGCGGACGGGAGATGGCGGAGACCAGCGGGTACACGCCTTCGTACATGGCGTTGGCCTTCAGGGCCTTCATGCAGTATTCGTTGGCGAATTCATCACGGGCATCGACCACGTAGGCTTCGACCGCACCGCATGCCAGCGCGCGCTGCTTGATGGTTTCGAGGCTTTCGCCGCCCTGGCCGACGTCGAGGGACACGGCCACAACATCCTTGCCGGTGCGTTCCTTCAGATACGAAATGGCGACGGAGGTGTCAAGACCACCGGAGTACGCCAGGACGAGACGATTCTGATCGCTCATGGTTTCCCTTTCTAACATCCAACGTTATTCATCAGTATATGCACAGCTCTGTATATTTATGCATATTTGGTGCGTCGTGTCCACTATATGGCTATTCACGCTTTGGAAGCGACATCAAGCAGCCATTGCGCACGCCGTTTGGCGACATCATCCTCGGAGCAGATAACCATGACCGTGTCATCTCCGGCGATGGTGCCAAGCACGCCTTCGATGGGCTGCTTATCGATGACGCTGGCCACATATTGCGCGGCGCCGGATGGCGTGTGCACGACCACGAGATTACGTGCCGCGGCCACGGATGTGACCAGTCCGGACAGTACCCGGCTAATCTGCTGCTCGGTTTTGGCGTCCGGGTTAGAAGCCGGATGTTCATCAATGTTCTGTTTGCCGACGGCGTAGGCCACGGTTCCGTCGGCAAGACGGGTCTTCGTGGCGTGAATCTCATCGAGATCACGGCTCAGCGTGGCCTGCGTCACCTCGATGCCCTGGTCGGCGAGAATCTGCGACAGTTGCGATTGCGAGGTGACGATGCGCGTCAGCAGCGCCTGCTCAATGGCGCTCAGTCGAGCGGTTCGTGTGGCAGGACGCTGCAACGCGGGAGTGTGGTCAGTCATCAGACCAGCAGGCTTTCATCGCCACGGGCCTTGCCGGCCAACCAGGTCAGCAACGCCTTCTGGGCGTGCAGACGGTTGCCTGCCTCATCCCAAACCACGGACTGAGGACCATCGATAACCTCGGCGGTGACCTCCTTGCCGCGATATGCAGGCAGGCAGTGCTGGAAGATGGCGTCGTCCTTGGCTTTGGCCATGAGTTCGGCGTTCACCTGGTAATCCCAGAACGGCTTGGAACGGACAGCGTATTCCGCTTCCTCGCCCATGGAGACCCACGTGTCGGTGAAGACGCAATCGGCTCCGGCAACAGCCTCATTCGGATCAGTAGTGACGAGGATGGAGCCGCCGGTCTCAGAGGCAATCGCTTCGGCATCGGCAACGATCTGCGGATCCGGCAGGTATCCGTACGGTCCTGCCACACGCACGTTCATGCCCGCCACAGCGCCGCCGAGCAGGTAGGAGTTGGACATGTTGTTGGCCGCGTCGCCAAGATAGGCGATGGTCTGGTTCTTGAGGTTGTCTACACCGCCGCGATGTTCCGCGATGGTCTGGAAGTCAGCAAGAATCTGGCACGGATGGAATTCGTCGGTCAGTGCGTTCACCACCGGATGGGTGGAGTACTTGGCCATTTCCGCAACACGGTCCTGACCAAAGGTGCGCCACACCACGCCGTAGGCCATACGGTCAAGCACGCGAGCCGTGTCGGCCACCGGTTCGCCACGGCCCAGCTGGGAGCCGGACTTGTCAATGACCAGCGGATAGCCACCGAGTTCGGCCACGCCAATGGAGAAGCTGGAGCGGGTACGGGTACTGGGCTTGTCGAAAATCACGGCGATGCCCTGCGGGCCAGCGAACGGCTGGTGATAGAAACGGTTCTTGTGGAACTTGATGGCCAGTTCCAGCACCTGCTTCTGTTCTTCGTGGTTCAGATCGTCATCGCGCAGCATATGGCGCAGTTCAGGGGTTGCCATTGGTATAGAGGCTCCTTTCAAATTCTTCGGGTTCGTCCGAGATCAGTCGTTAGGCAGGTCGGACGGAATCTTGGCGAGGATGGACACCGCTTGATCGACGTCCTGAGCAGTGATGACCAGCGGCGGGGCGAGACGCAACGCATTCGGAGCCACCGCATTGACGATGAGACCGTGTTCCAAAGCCCAGTTCATGGCCGCATGCGAGCAGGGGTGGGCAAGTTCGATGGCGTCGAGCAGGCCACGGCCACGCACGGAGACGAATAGCGGATTACCGCAGGAGGCGATACCGTCGCGCAGCTGCTTGCCGCGTTCTTCGGCGTTGTCCACGAGGTTGTCCTCTTCGATGACTCCCAGCGTTGCCAATGCCGCCGAAGCGCCCAATGGATTGCCTGCGAAAGTGGAGCCGTGGGAACCCGGGGTGAACAGCGCGGACAGTTCGGCGCCGAAGGAAATCATGCCGCCCATCGGGAAACCACCGCCAACGCCTTTGGCGAAAGTGACGATGTCCGGGGTCACACCGCCGGAAAGATCCTCACGCTGGAAGGCGAACCATGCTCCGGTGCGTCCGATGCCGGTCTGCACTTCGTCGATGATGAGGAGCGCCTTATGTTCGTCGCACAGTTTGCGGGCGGCCTTCACATAGTCCGCTCCGAGCGGCATCACACCGGCCTCGCCCTGGATAAGCTCCATGATGACGGCCGCGACCGGCCCTTTGCCGTACTTGCCCTGACCGGTTTCGGCGAAAGCGTCGTGCAAGGCTTCGACGTTGCCGGCTTCGACGAATTCGATGTTCGGTACCAGCGGCTCGAATTTCTCACGGATGGCGGGCTTCCACGTTGCGGACAGCGCGCCCATGGTGCGGCCGTGGAAACCGTGGGTCATGGAGATGATGCGTGCCGGTTTGCCGCCGATCTCAGGCGACGCGCCCGGCAGGGTGCGCCCGTAGAGCTTGGCGAGCTTCAGCGCCGCCTCGTTACCTTCCGCGCCGGAATTGCCGAAGTAGACGCGGGAACCTTCCGGAGCGCCCGCGAGCTTGACGAGTTTGGCGGCGAGCTTGATCTGCGGTTCGGTGGCGAAGTAGTTGCTCACATGCGCGGCCTTGGCGGCCTGCTCGCTGACGGCCTTCACCCACTTCGGATGGGCGTATCCGAGTGCGTTGACGGCGATGCCTGCAAGGAAATCGAGATATTCATTGCCGTCGACATCCCAGATGTGGGCGCCCTCACCGTGGTCCATCACGCGCAGGGGCGTGCCAAACACGTTCATATGCACCTGGGAGTACTCTCCCAGCCACTTGGCATCTTCAGTGCCGAGTGTTTCCAGTTGTTCAGTTGCCATAGGAACTCCTCATTTCAATACCGTCCTCGGGCACGACCATGGTGCCGATGCCGTCGGTGGTGAAGATCTCGTTCAGGATGGAATGCGGTTTGCGACCGTCGATGATATGGGCCCGCGGAACACCTCCGTCGATGGCGCGCACGCAGGCTTCCATCTTCGGACGCATGCCGCTTTCCAGGTCGGGGAGCATATCACGCAGATTCTCCACGCCGATGCGGCCAATCAGGGAGTCACGGTCCGGCCAATCGGCATACAGACCATCGACGTCGGTCAACACGACCAGCTTGCTGGCTCCAAGGGCCGCGGCAAGGGCGGCCGCGGCGGAGTCGGCGTTCACGTTGAGCACTTCGGTGGCATCGTCTTCATTCGGCGCCACGGAGGAGACCACCGGAATACGTCCGGCGTTGATTAGATCCTCCACGGCGGACGCGTCGACGCTTACCACGTCGCCGACCAAGCCGATATCGGTGGGTTTACCGTCAATGACCGGTTTGCGCTGCATGGCCGAGAACAGGGCGCCGTCCTCGCCGGACAGTCCGACCGCGAATGGACCGTGCGCGTTGATCAGGCCAACGAGTTCACGGGACACCTTGCCGGTCAGCACCATGCGGACCACATCCATGGCTTCCGGAGTGGTGACACGCAATCCGCCCTTGAATTCGGACTTGATACCCAGGGCCTTAAGCATTTGGGAGATCTGCGGACCGCCACCGTGCACCACGACCGGGTGCAGTCCCACCTGACGCAGGAACACCATGTCTTCGGCGAAGCAGGCTTTCAGATGATCGTCGATCATCGCATTGCCGCCATATTTGATGACGATGCGTTGTCCGGCGAATTCCTCCAGCCACGGCAGCGCTTCGATAAGCACTTCCGCCTTCTGGTCGGCGCGCAGGTCGGTGTGCACGTCGAAGTGGAATCCAGGTCCTTTGAGTTCTTTGGCCATTCCTATTCGATCAGCTTTCGTAGTCAGCGTTGATGTGTACGTATTCGTGGGTCAGATCGTCGGTCCAGACGGTCGCTTCCGCTTCTCCGGCGTTCAGGTCGATGTCGATGTGCACCTCGCGTGGGGTCATGTCCACTTCGGAGCGGTCGCGTCCGGCTCCGCCGTTTTCGCAGATGCGTACGCCGTTGACGTCCACCGTGACCTTTTCGGAATCGTATGGTGCGACGTCGGACGGCACGGTGCCAAGGGAGCTGACGATACGGCCCCAGTTCGGATCGTTGCCGGAGATGGCGCATTTGAGCAGATTGGACGCTGCGACCGCGCGGCCGCATGCCAGAGCGGCTTCTTCGGTGGTCGCGCCAGTAACTTTGACACGGATGTCATGGCTTGCGCCTTCGCCGTCGCCGATGATCTGGCGGGCGAGCGAGGCGGTGGCCTTGGCCACGAGCTCGTTGAACTCGTCCGGTTCCGGTTCGATGCCGGACGCGCCGGAAGCCAGCAGCAGCACGGTGTCGTTGGTGGACATGCAGCCGTCCACGTCGATGCGGTTGAACGACATTTCGACTCCGGCGTTCAAGGCGGCTTGAAGCTGTCCGGCGGTCACGACGGCATCGGTGGTGATGACGCACAGCATGGTGGCCAGCTGCGGGGCGATCATGCCGGAACCCTTGACCATGCCACCGATACGGAAGCCGTTGGAACCTTCCAGCTCGACGGTTTTCGGCTTGGTGTCGGTGGTCATGATGGCGTGCGACGCATCGGCTCCGGCTTCGGCGGTATCGGCAAGGGTTTCAAATGCCTTGTCCGCGCCGGACAGCACGTTGTCGAGCGGCAGCAATTCGCCGATGAGACCAGTGGAACATACGGCCACGTCTTCGGCTTTGGCGCCGATGAGGCCGGCGACCTTTTCAGCGGTGGCCTTGGACTGCTCGTATCCTGGCTTGCCGGTGCATGCGTTGGCGCCGCCGGAGTTCAGAATCACGGCCTTCACATGGCCGTCGGATACGATGTTCCTCGACCACTGCACAGGAGCCGCGCAGAAACGGTTCGAGGTGAACACGCCGGCAGCGGCGTCAAGCGGTCCATTGTTGACCACGAGAGCCAGATCCTTCTTGCCTTCGACCGCGGAAATGCCAGCTGCCACGCCAGCTGCGGAAAAACCTTGTGCGAACGTTACGCTCACGGTGCCACTCCAATCTTCGTCAATCCTGCATCCTCAGGAAGTCCCAATGCCACATTCAGCGACTGCACGGCCTGCCCGGCGGTTCCTCGGTTGAGGTTGTCGATGGCCGCGAATGCCAGCAGGCGGCCGGCATGATGGTCGACGACCACTTGAATGTGGGCCGCGTTAGAACCGATGATGTTGGCGGTGGCCGGCATCACGCCTTCAGGCAGCACCACCATGAAATCCTGGCCTTCGTATGCATCCAGCCAGACCTGGCGGATTTCGGCATCCGTCATGCCAAGCGCTTTGTCGGTGAGTTTGGCGGAAACGGTGGCGAGAATGCCACGCGCCATCGGCGCGAGAATCGGCGTGAAGGCGAGGGTGTAATCGTCCGCCTCCGCAGCACTCTTGCCGGCCGCATGCGCGAAGTTCTGCAGGATCTCCGGAATGTGGCGGTGCGTACCGCCTACCGAATACGGCAGTGCGGAGCCGAACGCCTCAGCCGCAAGCAGATTGGTGCGCTTGAGGTTCTTGCCGGCGCCGGAATAACCGACCACCAAATCAGCCACGATGTCTTTCGGTTCGACAAGACCCTGCGCAATGCCCGGTTGCAAAGCCAGCGTGGTCGCAGTGACGTTGCAGCCCGGTCCCGCAATGCGCTTGGTGCCGGGAAGCGCTTCACGCTGACGACTGTAGGAGCCGTCTGTCTCGATGCCGGTGATGAGTTCCGGCATGCCGTAGGTCCAATGCTGGTAGAAGTCACCGCCGTAGAACGCGTCCCATGCGCTCTTCTCCTCAAGGCGGTGATCGGCACCCAGATCCACCACCACTGCGTTCGGATCAAGCTGGGAAGCCAGCGCTCCAGAAGCGCCGTGCGGCAATGCCAGGATGATTACGTCATGGCCGTTGAGCACTTCCGGCGTGGTGTCCTCGACCACGAGGTCCGCCAACTGCGGAATGTGCGGCATATGCTTGCCAAGCTTGTCCCCCACCGAAGAATGTCCGGCGACGCAGGTCACTTCGAAATTCGGGTGTGCCGCGAGTATGCGCAACGCCTCACCACCCGCGTATCCAGTCGCGCCAGCCACGGCTACCGTGTATTTGGCCATGTCACGTCTCTTTTCCTTGACTCGTTGAAACACATTCAGCATACACTTTATGCACTACATTGCATAATTATGCAGTTCAATCGTGTCGGATAGTGGTCACCGCCCGTAACGGGACCGTTCAGACGAACATAAAAAGATTGGTTTCAGGCGGAAATCGAGCTGGAATCACCACTTTGGCCACTGCCACCGAACATGTACTGCATCATCTGGTTATACAAATCGGCTGTGGAAATGCCGTGAACCGTCATCCAAATCACCGCAATGGTGTACAGCACGTTGATAATCAGCGCTGCCACGCCAAGCGCGTAGCCTTTCATATGCAGTTTTTTGGTACGCCACATGGCGATGGCGCCCATCACCGCAGGGATGACCGGTACCGGCAGGAATAGTGCGAACACGAACGAGATGATCGCATAGCTATCCCAATGGCCGTACAGGGGGTTCTGGCTGGGATCATTCGGGTTGATGGGATATATGCCGGGCTGTTGGTATGGATTCGGCCCATACTGGCTTGGCCCGTATTGATTTGGTCCATACTGATAGCCATTGGGCTGGCCTGATTGCTGCCGTCCCGATGCATCATATGGATTCGCCGGATACCCGTTCTGCATATACGGATTCGTCTGCGGCTGCTGCGCCGTTTGTTGTGCATCGTCCTCCGGCTTGGGCTGTTCGGGAGCCCCATACATGTATGGATTGTAGTTCGCCGGATACTGGTTGGACATCGCGCCATATTCAGGCTGGTTGTACTGTCCGAATTCCGGCTGTGCCGACTGGTCCGACGGCGAAGACGACGAAACCGGAGCAGCCCCGGCCGCCTCCTGCCCTTCGTCGGGGTTGATCGGCTGGTTCTGCTCCGGTTCGTTCATGTCGTCCTCTTTATCTTTTTGGTTACTTCGATGGACTTGACGTGTCAGGCACGCAGTTGCGCGCCCAGCTTCGCGGCCGCATCCACGATGCGCTTGCGAATGGCTTCGCTGTCCTCGGAGGTCAGCGTCTTGTCCTCAGCGCGGAACGTGACGGCGTATGCGAGAGACTTCAATCCCTCACCCAGCTGGTCGCCGGTGTACACGTCGAACAGGTCGATGCTCTCCAAGCTGTTGCCGGCGGCTTCGACGATGGTCTTCTCGAGTTCGGCGGCGGTGACGTCCGTCGACACGGTGAAGGCCAGATCCTGCTTGACCGGCGGGAAGGTGGAAATCGGCTTGGCCTGCACCGGCTTGCCGCTCAAGGTGGCGAACAGCGCGGTCAGGTTCAGTTCGAACGCGGCGGAATGGGCCGGGAAGCCCAACGCCTCGTTGACATGCGGGTGAAGCTCGCCGACCATGCCGACGAACGTGTCACCTGCCATCACACGTGCCGCACGGCCCGGATGCCACTGCGCGGGTACGTCCTCAGCCTTCGGCTGGTCCAACGTGAGCTTTGCGCCAATGCGGTCGGAAATACGCTGCACGGCTTCAACTGCGTCGGACCAGTCCACGGCACGGCGATCGCCCATCCAGCCGGAGTCGACGGCGTTGCCGGTCAGAATGCCGGCGACGTGCATCGGCTGGTCCGGCAGGCCTGCGTCAAGCGCGGCCAACTGCTCGTCGGTCGGCTTGACGGCACCCGGCAATGCCGGAATCGCCGGAGCGTTCGGATCCCACAGGTAGACGTGTCCGATTTCGTACAGCGACACGTTTCCCACGCCACGGCGCAGGTTACGCTGCACGGTCTGCGCGAGGGTCGGGATGATGTCGCGACGCAGGAACGGGCGATCGCCGGCCAGTGGGTTGGCAATTTCGACGCTGACCTTCTTGGTGGCGTCGGCGTCAAGTGCGAAGTTCTTGTAGTCTTCGTCGCCCACGAACGGATAGCTCAGGGTCTCCACCATGCCGTATTCGGCGAGTTCGTCGGCCACCTGGCGTTTGCGCAGCTGCTCGGCGGTCAGTCCGACCTTGCCTTCGACCGGTGCCGGCGGCACGGTGACCGGAATCTCATCGTAGCCGACCAGACGGGCCACTTCCTCCACCAGATCGCACGGTTCGTTGAGGTCCGGACGCCAGCTCGGCGGAGTCACGGAGAACTCACCGTTGCCACCGCCGGCCACAGTGCAGCCGATATCGGTGAGAATGTCGCTGATGGTGTTCACGTCAGTGTCCAGTCCCGCCACGCGGGCCACTTCGGACGCCTTGAACAGAATCGGACGACGATTGCAGACAGTGTTGTAATCAGTCGGGTGCTCGCTCGGCTCGCCGTTGCCATACTTGACCAGAAGCTCGGCGGCCATCTGGGCGGCAGCCGGCTGCAGCTGATCATCCACGCCACGCTCGAAACGACGGGACGCTTCGGACGGAATCTTGTGACGACGTGCAGAACGCGCGATCGATACCTGGTCGAAATGAGCGGATTCCAGCAGGATGTTCTTAGTTTCAGCAGTGACCTCGCCATACAGGCCACCCATCACGCCGGCGATGCCAAGCACACGAGAGCCACGCTCGCCGTTCGGCGAGTCGGTGATCAGCAGGTCCTCGACGCTCAGGTCATGATCCTTGCCGTCCAATGTGGTGAGCTTCTCACCTTCGTTGGCGCGGCGCACGACAATCGGTCCTTCAATCTTGTCCAGATCGTAGGCATGCATCGGCTGGCCAAGATCAAGCATCACGTAATTGGTGACGTCCACCGCCAAAGAGATGGAGCGCATGCCTGCGCGGATTAGGCGGCGGCGCATCCAGTTCGGCGTGTGGCTCGCCGGGTCGAAACCACGCACGGCGCGCGCGTAGTAGCGATCGCAGCCGACCACACCGTGAATCGGATTCTTGTCGTCGACGATCACTTCGATGTCGCTCTTGACACCTTCCGGCAGACCCTGAGTGACGGGCGCCTTCTTGCCAAGGGCGGTTGCCGGATCAGTGTAGACGGCGCCAGTGGAATGGTGGTATTCGCGGGCCACGCCACGGTAGGAGAACGCGTAGCCGCGATCCGGGGTGATGTTGATTTCCAGCAGAGGCTGGTCCAGGTGCAGCAGATGCATGGCGTCATCGCCCGGCTGGAGCTTTTCGTATTCCTCCGGGGTGAAGCCGTACTTGCGTAGCAGGATGATGCCGTCGTGGTTATCACCCAGACCAAGCTCGCGCTCGGAGGCGCACATGCCGTTGGAGATGTGGCCGTAGGTCTTGCGCGGTTCGATCTTGAAATCGCCTGGCAGCACGGCGCCCGGCAGGGTCACGACAACCTTCTCGCCGGCTGCCATGTTCGGAGCTCCGCAGATGATGCCGCGTGGCACCTTGTTGCCGTTTTCATCGGTCTCGTTGTATTCGTCGCCGACGTCCACATGACACCAGTTGATGATCTTGCCGTTCTTCTGCGGTTCCGGAGTGGCGTCGACCACATAGCCGACGACAATCGGGCCGGTGACCTGGGAGGTGTGGATCTCTTCCTCTTCGAGGCCGACCTTCACCAGATCCTTGGCAAGCTGTTCATACGTAAGGCCTTCCGGAACCTCGACATGGTCCTTGAGCCAATCAATGTCAACCATTGGCATGGGTCAATCACTCCCCCATCACAAACTGTTCGCTGAATCGCACGTCGCCTTCCACCAGGTCGTGCATGTCGTTGATGTCGTGGCGCAGCAGCAGAGTACGTTCCACGCCGACGCCGAAGGCGAAGCCGGTGTAGACCTCAGGATCGAGGCCCGCAGACTTCAGCACGTTCGGGTTGACCATGCCGCAGCCGCCCCATTCAAGCCAACCGGCGCCGCCCTTCTTATCGGGGAACCACAGGTCGAGCTCGGCGCTCGGCTCGGTGAACGGGAAGTAGCTCGGACGCAGACGGGTTTTGGCTTCCGGGCCGAACATGGCCACGGCAAGCTTGTCGAGCACGCCCTTCAAATCGGCCATGGTCAGATGCTTGTCCACGGCGAGGGCCTCCACCTGATGGAACACCGGGGTGTGGGTGGCGTCAAGTTCGTCGGTACGGAACACACGGCCCGGGCAGGCGATGTACAGCGGCACGCCACGGGTGATGAGTCCACGGACCTGATCGGACGAGGTCTGGGTGCGCAGCACCATGTTGGAGCCGACGAAGCCCGCGGCGTCCTTGGCCTGATTGCCCTTGACGTAGAAGGTGTCCTGCATCTGGCGGGCCGGATGGTCCGGACCGAAGTTCAGCGCGTCGAAGTCATACCATTCGGTTTCCACTTCCGGACCGTCGGAAATCTGCCAGCCCATGGAGATAAAGAAGTCCTCGACATCCTCCATCAGCTTCGGCAGCGGATGGCGGGCGCCAAGCGGCTTGCGGTTGACCGGCAAGGTCATATCCACGGTTTCGGCAGCAAGCTCGCGGGCCTCTTCTTCGGCCTTGACTTGCTTTTCCTTGGTGCCGAACGCACGACCGAAGTCGGCGCGAAGCTTGCCCATGAGCTTACCGGCGTCTTTCTTCTGGTCCTTCGGCAACGCGCCGATGGCCTTGCTGGCCTGCGTCATCGCGGATTCCGCTCCGGCGTACTGCGTCTTGATGGCTTTCAATTCCTCCATTGTGGAGGCGTTTTCGATTTTCGCGATGCCCTCGGCAACCGCATCGGTTACCGCTTGGGCGTCGAATACCGCACCCTCTGCCACGAGATACCTTTCTTATCAACCGTTTGTTTTACGCATAAAACGCGCAATTCCAACGTTTTTACGACTTCACATTCTTTCAACATGACTCGACATAGCCAAGCTCAGCAGCATCACCGCCGCACTGGTGCCGAGATTGAGCGATTCCGCCTTGCCGTAGATGGGAATCGACACGATTCTGTCGACGCGTTCCAACACATCCTGGGTCAGCCCGCGCGCCTCGTTGCCGAACAGCACCGTCTTGGCTTGCGCAAGTGATTGCGGTACGGCAAGCACGTCCGTAAGCGGTTCCGGCGGCCGTGCGTCGGTACCATACACGTCGGCGGCGTACACGGCGAGTCCACGTTCCGCACACCAATCAAAATACTCGTCCGTGCCCATGGAGACGACCGGCAGATGGAACAGCGAGCCGGCAGTGGAACGAATCACCTTCGGGTTGAAGATGTCCACGCAGTCGTCCACCAGCACCACGCCCGCGCAACCGGCCGCATCCGCAGAACGAATCACGGTGCCGGCGTTGCCCGGATCGCGCACCTGCCAGAACGCGGCGACCATCGTGCGTTCGTCGAAATCGTCATCAATGACGGCGGAATCGAGGAAAGCGCGCATGTCGGCGACGGCGAGCACTCCCTGCGCGTCGGAGCTCATGTGCTGCATGACGGCATGCGTCACCTTATGCACGTAAGCACCGGTCTGCATGGCCTTGCCGGCCATCTGCGCCACGGTAGGCGTGATGAAAGCCGCGTCCGGCTCGGCAGAGACGACCTCCACATACAGATCCTCGACGATGTCGGGATGCCAGGAGAGCAGTTCACGTACCGACTGCGGTCCTTCCACCATGAACCTGCCGGACCGCTTGCGGCCTTTCCTGTCGGCAAGTTCGGAGACCCTGCGGACGCGTTCGGCCCTTGGGTTTGCAATGACTTCGGATTTCATAGGCATACGCGTTAGCCTAACACCTTCGAAGCGGTTGGCGACACGGCCATGTCATGTTTCGAGGCGTCCAGAAAACATCCAGCCACATCCCAGCGCGAACAAAGCGTCTTTCTGTTGTATGCCAAGATACAACTTTTACCATCAGCATAAACGCCGATCGCGAGCGGCGCGGAACCATCAATCGCTCATATCTATCGAAACACATAAGGAAACAGCCATGTTCGTCGTCAAAAACGCATGGAAAAGCGTCACCCGCAACAAGGGACGCAATATGCTCATCATCGTCATCGTGACCATCATCGCCGCTGCCGCCACAATCGGCCTATCCATCCGGCAGGCGGCCGCCACCGCAAGAAGCAGCGGATTAGATAACACCACCGTCACCGCGCAGATCAGCCTTGATCGCGGCAAACTCATTTCCGAATCGCGCGAGCAGTCCAAGTCGGATTCCGATTCGTCCGATGCTTCCGCCAAACCTGACTTCGACGCCATGCGTTCCGCTTTGGCCGACAAGCAGTTTTCGCTTGCCGACTATCAGAAGTACGCGAAGGCTTCATCTGCGGTGAAATCCACATATTATATGGAGACCACGGGGTTGGCGGCGACCGACGATTTCCAGCCGGTCACCGATTCGTCCGGTTCGGATTCCTCCAGCTCGTCCGGCTCGTCCAATATGAAGGATTCGTCTGATACCGCCGGTACGGATAACGGCAACCGTCAGGATGAACAGCCCGGCGTCCCCGACGGACAAATGGGCGACGTCGCGGGCAGCAAAGACGGCGCGGGCATGGTCAGCGGCGATTTCTCCCTAATCGGCTTCTCCAGCGACGAGGCCGTCGCCAACGCCTCCAATGGCAGCTTCACCATGGTGAAGGGCAAGGTGTTCGGCTATGACGCGAGCAGTGATGGCGATGCCATCATCTCCAAATCGCTCGCCGATTTCAACGATCTCAAGGTCGGCGACACCATCAGTGTGGCCGATGTGAACGATTCGGACACCACGTACAAACTCACCATCGTCGGCATCTACAAGAATTCCACCGATTCGAACCAGCAGCTGGGCGGTCCGATGCGTTCCACCGCCTCCGACCCCGCCAACGCCATCTACACGTCCGTCTCCACGCTGAAGTCCATGGAACTTGACGCCGATTCGGATTCCAATTCCGCAGCGCAACTCAACTACACGTACGTATGCTCCAGCAAGTCCGATTATGAAACGTTCGCCAAGGACGTCAAGAAGGCGGGATTGGGCAACGACTACACCGTCTCCTCCGCCGACGTGGAGAACTACGAGTCAAGCCTGGTGCCATTGGACAACCTTTCGAAATTCGCGTTGACGCTGCTGGTCGTCGTGCTTGCGGTCGGTGCGGTCGTGCTGGTGGTCATCACCCTGCTCAACGTGCGCGAGCGCAAATATGAAATCGGCGTGCTCACCGCCATCGGCGTGAACAAAATCAAGGTGGCGGCGCAGTTCACGTTGGAACTGCTCATCGTCACCATGATCGGTCTTGCGGTCGGCGCCGGCGTGGGTGCCGTGGCCTCCGTGCCGGTATCCAACCAGCTGTTGGCGAGTCAGATCGAGCAGCAGCAATCGCAGCAAAGCAGCCAACGCGAACAGTTCGGCAGGAATATGGACAAGCCGGGCGATCCCAACGGCGATGCCGCCGCCACCGACAGCAGCGGTAGCGGCAATAGCAACGGCAGCGCGAATACACGGCAATCGAACGATACGAAACCGCAGCAGCCGCGGCAAAACGGACCGGACGGCATGATGGGCCGTGCCGTCGACTACGTCTCCTCCGTCAACGCCACCGTCGATCTCAAGGTGGTCGGCCAGCTGCTGCTGGTCGGACTGGGACTGACGCTTGTCGCCGCGCTCGTCGCCGTGGTGTTCGTATTGCGTTACGAGCCATTGCAGATCCTCGCCGACCGTTCCTGACAATCCAATCGCACGTTTTTCCTGGAAAGGACCTCCCATGACAACGAATTCCGCGAATACCGCCAATACGGCAATCGCAAAAGAAGCCGTCGAGACCAACGGCGCACAATCGCAGCAGACCGACCCGCCTACGCTGCAGCTGGATAACGTCAGTTATGCCTACACCAAAGGCGGCAAACGCGTGCTGAAAAACATCAGCCACGATTTCCAAGCCGGCAAAGTGCATGCCATCACCGGACCGTCCGGAGCAGGCAAAACCACGCTGCTATCACTGATCTCGGGACTGGCGAATCCCACGGAAGGGATGGTGCTGGTCGACGGCACCGACCTGTCGGAACGAGACCGATACCGTTTTCGCAGCCATGATATCGGCGTGATCTTCCAAAGCTTCAACCTGCTGCCGAACCTTACGGTGGCGGAGAACATCATCCTGTCGATGGACGCGTCCGGCAAATCGTTCGACAAGCCGAAGAAAGCAATCGTCGAAGAATTGCTCAAACAGGTGCATCTGCCGAAGGAATACGCGAACGAGCGGATTCTGCACCTGTCCGGCGGCGAACAGCAGCGTGTGGCGATCGCCCGCGCGTTAAGCTATGGTCCTTCCATCATCGTCGCGGACGAGCCGACCGGCAATCTCGATCCGGCCACGCAGGACGACATCATGGGCATCTTCCGTATGTTGGCGCATGACGAGCACCGTTGCGTCATCATTGTGACGCACAGTCCGGAAGTGGCCAAGACGTCCGACGAAGTGTTCGAATTGGCCCCCATCAAACGACGGAAACGTTGACGTTTTCAGCCAATCCGTATTTTGCGCTCCCCCGTTGTTCGTCATGTGGTCCGGTAGACTGATGACGAACAACGGGGCGCGAAACGCTCCGGCACATGGATGCAGGAAGAATGCAATATGAACATCACCGTATATCTCGGCGCGCATGAAGGCAACGATCCGTCGTACAGAAAGGCCGTCGAGGAATTGGGCGCGTGGATCGCAGGCAACGGCAACCGTCTGGTATATGGCGGCTCCGATGAAGGATTGATGGCCGTGATAGCGGATGCCGTGCTGTCACATGGCGGTGAGGTGACCGGCATCGAAGCGCAGATGTTCGCCGACCAAGGCGTGGCGCATCAGGGACTAACCGAACTGGTCATCGTGCCGGACATCACGGAACGCCGTACCCGCATGATCGAACTGGGCGACGTGTTCATCGCCTTCCCCGGCGGCACGGGCACATTGGAGGAAGTCAGCGAAGTGGTGTCGAAGATCTGCCTGAATCAGCTGTCCCAACCGTGCATCTTCTATAACCTCAACGGTTTCTACGATGATATGAAGGCGTTCCTGCAGCGGATGATCAACGTGGGCTTCTCCACGTCCGAACGTCAGCACGGCATCTATTTCGCGTCGAATCTGACCGAAATCGAACACATCATCGCCACACATCAGGCCTAACGGACGGCATGCACGCCCGCAAGTCTAAGTCAGGCGACCGGCAGAACGGCGTGCAGAATCGTCATAATCGTCAATCCGATGACCGCGGTAACGGTCAATGAGAAGCCGGCAAGCTTGGCATTGCCCGTCAGCGAGTCGGTGAATTTCGTAGAGAAAATCGTCACCGGGGCGAATGCGGCCAAGACCACGATTTCGCGGACACGTTCGTCCAACGGCAACAGGAACCATGCGGCCAATGCGATGAGGACGCTGAACAGGAAACGCCATGCGATGACCTTGCCCAGTTCCGAACGGTCCTTGTGATTGTCGGGAATCTCCATCATCAGGCCGATCATGGCCATTGCAGCGAACGCGTTGGCATTGGCGAACGGCGTGATAAGCGTGACGATCCAATGTGGGACGCTCCACCCGGCAAACATGAATACCAGCATAAGCATGTAGCAGTCAAACGAGATGGACGAGTAGAAATCGTGCGCGATGTTCTTGATCTTAAGGCTCAACGGCAGATTCTTGGCGGGGCTCCCCAAGTGCAGCAACGAACGGGTGATGGTCAGGGATGCAGCGGTGGCGATGATGGCGTTGCCGATATCAAGCATGATGACCGGCAGGCCGGCGCTTGGCCCCATGAAGGTCTGCACCACCGGCAGGCAAAACGCGCCGATGTTCAGTCCCGACGCGTTGAGCATCTGATAAGCACGGTAGCGTGGCTCGTCGCCGCGCGATCCGAAATACACGACGAACAACGGAATCAGGCAGGCAAATAAGCCGAATACGACAAGCCACAGCAGGTTCATCGGATGCTTGTTCGTGGCGAAGCTCATGATGATGGCGCATGGCAGAGTGAGGTTGAATACCAGTCCCTGAACCACTTTATAGGATTTGTCGGAGAAGATATGGATGCGTTTGAGCAGGTAGACGCTGATGATGACGAGTAGCAAAGATCCGGCTTGGAACAACATACGGCCGAGTATAGGAGCGTAAACGACGCATTGCGGGATCAGCAGACACAATGTGACCGTTGCCGAAGAAAGAACGACGCTACTTTGTCAGGGGTCATGTCCCTGACCATGCGCGAAAAAGCGTCATCCGTAAGGAAGAAAATGACAACGCCGGATCACCCGGGAAAGCAGTGCGTACGGCCATCAAGCACGACAACCTCATCGCCCGGTGCATTCGTCGACCGAGCGTATCCGGCGGCGCGACCTGGACGACTGGATCGCCGGCCTGTCCGAACGGCCGCGGTAAACGGAAAAGACACGACCCCCGCATGGCTCTTGCGAGTCGTGCGGGGGTCGTGTTTTCGGAATACAACTAGACCTGAGCTATACTGACAGGGTAAAAACCCAGTCGCTAGTAGGGCTCAGGGGTTATGCCCGTCAGATGTGGAAGCCGAGGATACCGTCTTCCGCTTGACGCGCCGAAACTGCGTAATATAGCCGCAAAAGCGTTGCGGGACAACGCTTTTGCGGTCTTTCGCGGCAATTATCAGCCGCCCTTTTTCGTGACATGCGATGACATGGACCTGCCAACTAGGTGCAGTATTAGGTGCAGCGCGTGCGCGCATAGCCACGGGGCATGAACCGGAAGACGAACATGCCGCGATACACGCTGACGCTCATCGACTCCACCAACCAGACCCCGCCGATTGTGCTCACCGCCGAATCCACCAGAACCATCATACGCCAGCTGACGAAACGGCTGGACCCCACGCCCGAACGCAGGCGCGTGCAGGGCTCCGGAGGATTCACCATGGAGCGCGGACGCGTCAAGGCGTTCCGCGAGCTCCCGCCCGACCCCGCGACCGGGAACCGCCGGCGCGCCACCGCGTTCGGCGCCACCAGGGCCGAGGCGGAGCGCAGACTCAACGAAAAGATAGCCGAGCTCCAGCGCGTCGGACGGCTCGGCTACACGAAGCCGCCCACCGTGGCCGAATGGTGCGACCACTGGCTGAACGACATCTGCAAACCCCACCTCAAACCCCGCACCTGGGGCACGTACGCGTCCGTCATCGAACGCAACGTCAAGCCCGCCATCGGCGCCGTCAGGCTCGACGAGCTCAAGCCCGCGCACTTCCGCCGCATGGAACGCTACGTCATGGAGGAGCAGGGCAAAAGCTCCGGCACCGCGGGCAGCGCGTGGCGCACCCTGCACAAGGCTCTGGAGGACGCCGTATTGGAGGGCGTCATCGAACGCAACCCCGCCGTCAAGGGCACCGCGCCCCGCGTGGCGTTGAAGGAACGCGCCGCCCTTACGCCCGACCAGGCCGCCGACCTCATCGCCGCGGAGACCGACGACACCTGGCGGCTCATGTGGATGCTGGCCTTCATGACCGGCATGCGCCAGGGCGAACGGCTGGGCCTGACCGAAGACGAACTCAGGCGCGACGGCGGCCGGCTCATCATCCTGGTCGAATGGCAGGCCCAGCACCTGACGAAACGCGAGGTCGAGGGACTGCCCAAGGGCGTCGAATGCACGCCGCTCGGCAACGGCATGTACCGCACGCGCCCCAAGACCGAGAAGGGCCGCCGCGCCATACCATTGCCCGAGGCCCTCGCCGACCAGCTGCTCGCCTACATCGAACGCCACGGCGTGAACGGCGACGGGCTCGTGTTCCACGACGACGAGGGACTGCCCCTGACGGGCAGCGTGGAGCGCAGGCGCTGGTACCGGGCCCTGGACCGCGTCGGCCTGGGCCACGAGTACGTACCCCACTCCGCCCGCCACACCACCGCGACCATCCTGAACCGGCTCGGACTGGACGACGTGACCCGCACCGCCATCATGGGCCACAGCAGGGTCAGCACGACGAACGAGATCTACACGCACGTCGAGCTCGACCGGCTCGTCGCCGCCACCGACGGCGTGGAAAGGGCAATCGAGGGCTAGGCGGGCATGACCGTCCCCCGTTCGACGAACGCGGCCACGTCGGCGGCCCTGTAGCGGATGTGCCGCCCCACGCGCACGTACGGCAGGCATCTCCGTTTCGCCCTCCACTTGCGCAACGTCTCCGTCGACACGCCCAGTATACGTGCCACCTGCGTGGCCGTCATCAGTTCCGGTACCTCCATGCCGGAACGCATGCGTCCCGGAACGGTAAGGAGCGGTAACGACCACACCGGACCCGCGTTTCCGGGCATGGCGCGAGCCAAGGTGGAGTGCACGACGACAAAGGAGGAGAAACATGCCCTACATCGACATCCACAACGAACGCGTCTGGATACCCGAACGGCCCCTGCGCTCCATGGACGAGGCCCGCCCCATGCGCGACGGCGACCTGTGGCGCTGCCCGGCCTGCGGGCGCGAACTGGACGAGGAGGAAAACGACGACGGGACCATCACGCTCGTCTGCCCGGCGCACCAGGTCGGCTGGGACGCCGGACACGAGGACGAGCCGTATCCCATGGGCGGACTGGTGTTCCGTCCGACCATGGGCGGCGGCGTGTTCATCGCGGGCCCGTGCATGGCCGTGTGCCTGGACCGCACCTCCGCGGTGAACGCATTCTTCGCGTTGGGCGAGACGTACGGCCTGACGCGCATCGAGGGCGTGCGGCCGTGAACGCGTTCAAGGGCCGGGGCGGCCACCCGCACTGCCCCGCCTGCTGGGCGAGGATGTTCAGGTCGGCCCCGTTGGACGGCGGCCCGGCCACGCTGGTCTGCCTGCGCTGCGGGCTCGAACGCCCGCTGGAGCCGGTGGCCGGCCCGCCCGAACCGTACACGCGGGCCGTGCGGGCGCTCGACATGCTGGCCGACGCGTTGGACGAGGATGTCATGCCCTAGAGCCCATGGCACGGGCGACGGCCTCCTCCCGCTCGTCCATGCGGCGCGCCAGATCGAGCTCCGCTTCGACGAGCAGATCGAACGAGGCTCTGTCGCGCCGACGCCGAAGCCTGCGGCGCAGGCGGGCGACCCTGTTCTCGGCCGTGGCGATGGCGTCCGGATCGATGCCGGACAGGTCGGCGTCGAGCAGCAGCGCGTCGGTGACATCCAGCACGGCCTTCAGCCGCACGAACTCCCCGGCGGGCATGGTCTCGATCCGGCGCGCCCCGCTCTCGTACTCGCTGACATGGCTTTGCGTGGTGCCGATGGCGCGGGCCAGCTCGGCCTGCGTCATGCCCGCCCTGAGCCTGAAACCCCTGAGCCTGTTCATGGCATCCATCCTACGCGACGCATACACGCGCATAGCAATGCACACACATGCGAAAGGATGCGCGACATGGACACGGACGGATTGCCGAAGGAGCAGCTGCTGGTGGACAGGCCCACGGCCATGAGGATGCTCGGCGTCAGGGACCCGAGGACAGTCAACAAGCTCGTCAGGAACGGGCGCATCACCGGCTTCACCGCGTGCGGCCGGTGGTACTTCAACCGCGCCTCCATCGAGGCGTTCGCACGCGGCGAATAGACACCTTAATATATAGGAGACGGACATGGCGAAGGCGTGGATACGTGACCGGTGGCTCAAATCGAAGGCGGTGGTCGACGGCGTGGAGCTGACGCCCACCACCGGCATGAAACGACAGGTCGCCGCCAACCCCGACACCGCCGACGTGCCCGCCGCGCTCAGGACGGCCGACTACGGGCGCGGCATGCGCTGGCAGGTCTGCTGGCGCGCCGACGGCCGGCAGCACCGCGAGAGCCTGCCCACCCGCGAGGCCGCCGAGGCGCGCGCCGCCGAACTCAACGATGACATCAGGTCGGGCCGCTATGTCGACCCGCGCGGCGGGAACCGCACCCTGGATGAGGTGTTCCCCCTCTGGCTCGCCGACCACACCGGCGTGCGCCCGGCCACGATCGACAACTACATCAGGCACTACAACGGCATGGTCCGCCCGCGCTTCGGCTCCACCCGCATCGGCGACATCGACGAGCGGGCCGTCAAGGCATGGGTCGCCGACCTCGACTCCGGCGCGATACGCACCAAGTACGGCGAACCGTACACGAAGGGCGCCATCAAGACCGGCGTGCGCCGCCTGCTCGGCAGCATGCTCCGCTACGCCGTGCGCCGCCGGTGGATCATGGCTGACCCGACCGCGGGCGTGCGCCTGCCCCGCGCGCCCATGCAACGCGTCGACGCGTTCACCCCGGCCGAGGCGCGCGCCATCGCCGACGCGGCCGGAACGCTCCGCACCCCGACCGGCAGGCCGTGCGGACGGCCCATGGACCGCCTCATCGTCCTGCTCCTCGCCTCCACCGGCATGCGCCCCGGCGAGATGGCCGCCCTCGACGTGCGCGACGTCGACCTCGCGCACGGCACGATCAACGTCGACAAGACCATGACCAAGGCCGAGGCCGGCCACTACCGGTACGTGCAGGGCGACACCAAGACCCCCAAGGACCGCCGGCGCCTGCCGATACCGCCGTTCCTGCGCGACGGGCTGGAGGAGCTGGTCGCCGGCCACGACGGCGGCGAACCCCTGTTCACCTCCCCGCGCGGCGAACGCCTCCTCTACGCCCAGTGGTCCAAGCGCGTGTTCCGCCCCGCCATGGCCGCCGCCGGAATCGACCCCGACGGGCGCACCCTGACCCTCTACTCCCTGCGCCACACGTTCGCGTCCGTCGCCATCGCGGCCGGCGCCGACGTCAAGACATTGCAGGAGCTCATGGGCCACGAGGACGCCACCGTGACCCTGAACACGTACGCCGCCGCCTTCGCCGACCGCCGCGTCGAGGTCGCCGGCGCCGTGTCCGACGCGTTCGACGACGCGCTCGGCCAGACACCCACGGACGGGCATTTTTAAACAATTTTCCTCCGGGCGTGTCGCAGTCCATTCGGTGGTTTTCCATGTTACCCCGATGTTACCCGGCACGTCATCCCTGACGCTGGACGGTGCCCGAAACGGCTTGATTCCGCCGTTTCCGAGGGGTCCCGATTTTCGCGGAAAGTTACCCCTTGTGGCAGGGAGAAATGCACGGCTATGCATGGTTGTGCCAGCCTATGCCATGAAGGCCGAACACCGCCGCCAATGCCCCCTAACTGGCTTTTCGCATGGCGTTTTCGCGCATAACCATGCATAACCACGCGCATTGTATCCGACCTGGGGACAATACGCCGAAAACGGACGAAAAGCCGGGGTAACTTTGGGGTAACATGGCTGGAGACCAAGCGGCAGTAGGGCTCACGGGCGGTCCGGCCGCCACCGGGCATGAAAAAGGCCGGCGCCGGCCCCCATGGAGGGGAACCGGCGTCGGCCTTCGATGGGGCTGCGGCGAGACGACGCCTGCCGTTCCAGCCAGAGCACATCACGTCCGCCACCACGAGCGTGGGCAGCGGTGCGGTCGGTGGCTTGCCGGAAACGGCCGTGAAGTGGGCGGAAGAAGAAGAATCACCCCCGCATGCGCGGGGAAGAGTGCTGCCCGACGACACGAACCGCTCGCTGATGGGAATTACCCCCGCATACGCGGGGAAGAGAGTAATGAAAATGCGGCCTCCGATGGTATGACCATACCCTCCGAGTCCGGATTTTCCGCTCTTTTTCAAGAGCCTCCCCCAGGCGCCGCGCGATTCCAAGGCGCGGGGCCGGGGGCTATTCGGTTATCAAGCCTCATGCCGTGGCATACGCTATGCGTCCCGGAGCCGAATCGTCAGAGGCCCAGCTTCCTCATCGAGTGGCTGATGCAGGCCTCGATCTCCTTGTCGGGCAGGCCGCTCTCACGGAACCGCTCGCGGATCTGGTCGAGGCCGTAATTGCGCTGGGCGTCGGACATGCCGCGCTCCTGGGCACGCTTCAGCCAGCCCCAGACATGGTGGGACATGGTGTCATTGCGCGCCCCCTCGGCGACCGGGGTGGTGTTCATGTGCGGCACGTACGAGCCGTCGACGGGCGCCGACGGATGGTCCGGCCGCGGCATGGGCTCCGCCTTCGGATGCGCCAGCCGTTGGATAAGGTCCTGCAAGCCGGAGGGCAGGACGTGGTCACCGTCGATGGCGCCCTCTCGGACCACCTGCCATTTGCGACCGTCGGGCATCGAACTGCCCGGCATCACGACGAAGCCGCGTCCTCCGACGCGCGTGTCGATCGGCACACCGCCCTCGTAGGCGGGCAGGCCGGGCAATGGGGCCGACGCGCCCTTGTGGGCGATCTGCGGGATGTCGGCGCCGTCGGGGATGCGGTAGTACAGGTGGTAGCCACCCGAGCCGGTGCGCACGACCAGTGCCGGGTCGCCGATACCGACGCCCGACGCGCGGAGCACGCCGTAACCGTCCGGCTTGCCCTCGTCGGCGCCTTTCGGGATGTCGAGGTCGAGCACCATGAAGCCGGGCGCGGGGGCGAACCCGCGCATGGGCTCGTCGTGTCCGCAATGGTCGGCGACATGCGTGGCGGGCGTTTTCAGCATCGGCTCCAACGCCACGGCCGGCGCCTTGGCGTTGTCGCCTTGGCCGCGCAACGGGAACACGTTGCCCGTCCAGCCCATCGCGCCCAACTGGGTCTCCACGGCGCCGAAGTCGCGGCCGCGCGGCTCGAGGGCCGTCAGCTCGTCCGGCGCCGGTTCGGGCGTGGGGTTGGGCTGGGGCTGGGCGTCCCTGATGAGCTTGGCGAAGTTGGCGAACCTCTCCAGATCGTCGATGACGTAGCAACGGCGGACCTTGGGCTCGTCGCCGGCGAGCCTCAGCCTGTCGTACTTCGACTCGGACCTCAGGCCCATCATGCCCAGTTGGGCCCTCTTGTCCCTGTTGCCTTCCGGCAGGGTTACGCAGGAGGTCGGCAGGTAGGCGTCGGGGTCGAAGCCGAGCTTCGGATCGGGCGTGCCCACCCCAAGCAGTCTGGTCAGCGTCTCCATGCCCCAGTCGTCGAGGTCGGAGGTCAGGTTGGGGCGGGGGTTGACGCCCACCGGGTCGGTCATCCACTCGACGCAACCGGCCATGAACAGGTCGATCATGAGCGCGTCGCGTTCCAGCGCGACACGCCAGTCATCGACCACCGAACCGGTGCGGTCGAAATTGACGAACCGCCAACGGCGGTTCTGGCTCGGGTCGGAGGCGATGGAGGGCGTGCGGTTCGAGGCGATGACCATGACGGCCACGGCCCGCGCCATACGCGCGTTGAAGCCCAGCAGGCGGACGGAGACCTCCTCGCCCGAGATGGCCTTGTTCAGACGGCCCAGATCGCCGAGCCCGGGGTCGGGCGCATCGCTGTCCACGGCGAGCAGCCGCTGGGTCAGCGGAACGCCCGCCTGCTCGTAGGAGGTGGGGCTGACCTTGCCGATGCCGGCGAAATCGGCGAAGCTGAACGTCGAGCCCAACGGGCCGTAGAAATCGAGCAGGGCCTTGAGGAAACAGCCCTTGCCGTTGCCGCCCGTGCCCAGCAGGTCGTAGGCGTACTGCAGATGGTCGCGCATGAGCGGCGCCGCCGCAACACGGCACAGCATGCGGGCGTCGTTCATGTCCGTGGTGATCGTGGAGGCCGCCTGGAGGCCCAGGATGGCGCGGTCACGCGTGAACTCCTCGTCGTCCAGCGACATCTCCCACGGCGCATTGAACCGCGGATCATCGGGCATGACGACCTCGCCGCCGCGCAACAGGCCGACATTGGCGAAGCGGACGCCCGGCTGGAGGACGGGCAACCCGGGATGTTTGGCGAGCGTGGCCCTGACGAACTTGTCGTACCCCTTGTCCCTCTCCTCCGTCAGCGAGAGCAGGTCCGAGGTGGGCCGCCAGCTGTCCTCCCAGCACGCCCACAACTGCCCCTCGGAGTCGAGGGCCAGCTTCGGATCGCCGGTCAGGGTCAGGCGCAGCATGTGCGCGGCCTGGGCCGCGCCCTCCAGCTTATGCCCGGGATGGCGGACGGAGTCGGGGATGCGGATCGGCCGGCCGTCGCAGCCGAGGAAGTCGAATTCCTCCGACAGTGGCACGCTGGCCAGCCCCTTAATCATATGGAGCCTGTTGCTGTTCACGACGCCGCGGACCATGGCGAGGTCCTGATCCGTCACCGGCGGGAGCGGCGTGAAATTCAATTCGTCCAAATCGTTCATGATTGTGTTTCCTCCTTCGGGGAGGGAAAGGGCTTCCATGCGTTCGGTTTCCGGGACGCATAGCGGAAGTCGATGGATCAAGCGCAAGTCCGTCTTTCGCCCCATGGCCGCGCCAACGGCCATGGGGTTCTCTTTAGCCTTGCCGGGATTCCAGGGTCGCGCGGTCGAAGTCGTCGGCGTCGATTCTCACGGCGTGCGGGCTCAACCGGTAGATCCCGATGCCCATGCGGCGGCACATGGCCGGCACGTTGTCGGGCTTGACACGCCAGACATCCGCGCATTCGGCCGGTGTGTACATCCGCGGGAGATGATCCATCGTCCTACCGTCCTTTCCTGTGTTTTCGTTGACGCCGCTGGCTATGCGTCCCCGCATACGGTTCACGCGGACAAAAACGGAGAAGAACGGCATACGGCCTACTGCCGCAACGCCTCCGGGCATACGGCCGGAGGGCCGGCTTCTTTCATGGGAACGCGGAAAAACATCCCGAACCGGGATACCGTGCTCTGTAAGGGGGTACGGCGGACGGAACCATGACGCCCGGGAACGGGCATTGGAGGAAAACGTTTTTTCGGAACCTAACGCACCTAACGCTTACAAGACGTCAGGTGAGAAAAATTGAAAACAATGACCGGAATCAGGCGTTAGGCGTTAGGCACACCCTCTCAGCCCTTGTGGCAGTAGGGCTGAAGGACCTTACGCATAAACCCGTCTTAACGCGTTAGGTGAAGGTTTCCGTCCCACGGACAGGCATTTTCCGTGCCGGACCCGTTTTTTATGCGTTAGGTCCCGGGAGGGGCGCGCCTTTGGTCGGGCATGTCCCCCGGAGCCCGTGCCCGGCCTCGGCGACGGGCTTTCCGGATGAATGGTGGACGGCTCCTGGGGCACCTCATTCCGTCATATCCATCGCGGCCGCAGGGAGCGGCAAGAGCGGGCGCGCTCATTCCGTCGGACAGAGCCGTGCGCGGCATCGTCGCCGCTCCCCTCGTCCGGTCTGGTAGACTTGACCCAAGACCGGTGTTTTTTTGATCTTATGTTTTCACCGGGCACGCGCCCGCCCCGGCGGATTTTTTTATCATTTCCTTCCACCGGGGCCGTTTTCATCCGACGGGGCATTCCGTCTTTCTCATATCCTCGATGATGCCCTTCACCGTCTGATACCGGTCGGCGGAGTTGGTGGTCGAGCATTTCTGGATGATGAAGCCCAGCCGCGATCCATCAGCCAGAAGATCCCTTCTACCGGTGAAAATGTAGTTGAGAATGAACCCAATCGAATATATGTCGTTGACCGGCTTGAAGTCCTTGAACGATTTCAGGGCCGGATCCTCTATGGAGCCTTTCATCGAAGAGCCCGTGCTTGTGAGGTCCGAGTTCCTCTCCTTGGCAAGCCCGAAGTCGGAGACCTTGACTGCGAACGCGCCATCATCATATGTGTGTATGAGCACGTTCCCGTAGCTGAGGTCGCGGTGGCATACGTCATGCTTGTGCAGGAAGTTCATCGCGTACAGGAACTGCATCGCCATCTTGCGGCGGACCCAAAGGGACATCTTCGCATTGAGCCTGAGCGGCCGACGTCCCCCCTATTCCCAGGGCGCTCCGTGCCGTCGCGTTATAATGCTGCAAACGCATTTGTATTGCATTTCGAGCGATGGGAGCGCAGATGCCCGACAGCTACAAGGAGCTCATCAAGAGCAATCCCGACGAGACCGAGATCAGAAGCTTCCTGGTGGACGGCGACCAGGTCTCCGTGACCCTGCGCATCCCCGACACTCTGCGCGACGCGGCGAAGGAGGAGGCGGCCCTGCGGGGCATGAGCTTCTCCGCCTTCGTGCGCACCTGCATGATCGAAGAGCTCGCGAAAAAGGGGGCATAGAGGCGTGAAGTCGCTAAGCAACGTCGGCGCGGAGCGCCTGGGAGACGCCCTCGGCGAATCCATCGACGACGGCGCGAAGTTGTCGATAATCAGCTCGTATTTCACCGTGTTCGCCTACGGGGAGCTCAAAGAGGAGCTCTCCAAGGTCGACGAGGTGCGCTTCCTGTTCAGCGAGCCCACCTTCATCAAGCGCATGGCCGACTCGAAGGAGCCGCGCGAGTTCGAGGTAGCCCGCCGCGCGCGCGAGGTCGGCGTCGGCGGCTCGGGGCTCGAGCTCACGCTGCGCAACAACCTAAACCAACGCGCGCTCGCCCGCGAATGCGCCGAGTGGATCCGCGAGAAGGGCGTCTTCAAGTCCGCCAAGACGTCCGGCGCCATTCAGCCGGGCGGCACCTACGTGGTGGAGAACCCATCCGGCGACGACCACGCCTTCATGGGCGCCGCCGCGAACTTCACGCAGGAGGGCCTCGGCTACGAGCGCCGTCCGGGAACCGTGACCTGCGTGAGCCATTTCGAGAACGCGACCGAGGCCGTCGGCCTCAAGATGATGTTCGAGTCGGTCTGGGACAACCCTGCCATGGTCGAGGAGGTCACCGCGCAGGTGGCCGCCCAGGTCGAGACGCTCTACCGCGAGAACCCGCCCGAGTTCATCTATTTCCTGACCCTGTACCACCTGTTCCGCGACTTCATGGAGGACGACGAGGACAACGGCATCCGCCCCGGCCTCAAGTTCGAGGAGTCCGTGGTCTGGAGCAAGCTCTACGACTTCCAGAAGGACGCCGTCGTGGGCGCCATCCGCAAGCTGGAGAAGTACAAGGGCTGCATCATCGCCGACTCGGTGGGCCTGGGCAAGACCTACGAGGCGCTCGCCGTCAAAATGTAATCCGCAGGATTAGGAGATAGAAGTTCCGTTACTTTGGGACGCACT
>OLXW01000022.1_pt1 | contig 119943 bp, 100 predicted proteins | sample 1673551 | NCBI WGS metagenome assembly OLXW01 (sample SAMEA103958114, study PRJEB25191) | human gut metagenome | reverse complement strand
CCCCGAGAGGTAAAATACGCTACCCGATCAGGATGCTCGCAACATTCCCGGGAAACTTGCTTCAGAAACCTGCTTGCCGTCATACCACTTCCTTGCCTATAAAATGAAACTTGATTATAAACGCTTACCCTTTTTTGTTCTAGTCACAGCAAAAGCAAACGGAACATATCCGCAAACGGCGGGGGCACAGAACACGAATAGCTTTCGGAACGGTATCTCACAGAGGCCATCGGCCATCCCCGACGTGCACTAGAAAGCATCCGTCGTGTTTAGTGGCGTGCGCCTTCTCAATCAAATACTCGCGTCCGCACTCAGCAATGCTCATTCCGCTCCGGAGGACCGGGCGTTCAAGTGCCGCGACATTCGAACGCCCGAGCACCAGCGTCTCCCTCCTCAATCACCCCATCTTCACGATAGAGCCGCGCGCTTGAGCGCGAGCGCTAATTTACGAAAATTAACCGCAGACACGAGATTCGCAGCTTAAAAGACATAAGACGATATGCCGAAATCGCCGAAGCTGGGTTTTTTGGAGGGAGGGGCACGAACAAGGCCAACGGGCGCGTCAGCACTTGTTTTCCGCAGAAGACAATCGAATAGTACGCTGGCGAAGAAACCTTTGAAATCATTACTCCAGGTTTCGCGTTATTGCGCCATTTCGCAAATTGATCCGCCCAGCCCTTAACAAGATCTACGCTGTCTCTGCGCCCACCTTTCCTTAGCATAAGTCGTGATATTCCTCAGCACGCTCCCCTTCTCGTAACAGCCGTGCTCATCCTTTCTCAAGAAAAAGTGGGCTTCTACAGACCGGTACATTCCAGGATGCTTGACGCTTGGAACAAGAAAGACTCTTGACTCGTTGATATCATTGCCAAAGAAATACGCCTTTTTCCACTGATCTTTCAATGAAGCCACCACAAACATAGCGACTGGAGGAGCAAGAAGAAAACTAGCGACGAGGTAGCCCGGATACAACGTTCCGTTCTCCGAGGACAACCACGGAGATAGGCAGAGAGACAGCACAATACTCACGAAAGAAAAAATTTCCCCCACAGATCGTACCTTGTCCGAGTTGCTTACCAAAGCAAAAGGTCCGATAAAGATAATTGCCAACCCCCATGTTATAACGAGAGGAATCCAAGACCAATTCTCTATGGCCAACAGAGAGGAAGGAAGCTGGGGGATGAAATCAAGCACAGGGCCATTTGAGTAACACAATACCACCAATGTAATGCAGATTAAGGCTATTAACAGCAATACCAGGGAGAGCACCTCCAAAAGAATAAGCGAGATAAACTTCTGCACGACACCCCACAATGTAGTGTATCTCCTAAGATCATTTATGAATAGCAGCACAACCCCAACGCCGGAAAGGCTGAGAACCGCAAAAACCATAGGCATGCGCACGAGCACGTAGAATGTCATCGAATCAGCCACCACAGGAATAGCATCAAAGAGGCCCTCCATCACCCCTAGGCACGGAACCGCCCCTCCCAATGCAAGGAAAATACAGATAGCACCCAAACGCCCAAGCGGCATCCGACGATGCCCGAGAAAGGTCATCTTATACGCCTGCTTCTCAGCGCAAGCCATGTAAATTGCTTCGGACAAACTCGAAAAGTTCGCCCTCTTTATGTACGAGCAGGGTGTACGCAGTCCCATAAAACTCCGATGGATATCAATCTGACAACAACTCCATAGAACTATAGCCGTCTTTGTTCATTAAGCCAGCAGCTGCCCTGTTTCTACCCCGCATTAACGCACCTCGGCATAGCGGCGGATCACGTCTGACTAAAATCAAGACAATCCTCCTTTGCAGAATGTGGGCTACAGGGCTGCAGCGCCATCTCCCGAACTGGGCTTTTTCTCGTAGAAGTCCCTGCACCGCAGCTCTTTGGGGTTGCGCATCGCCCGATCCAGCACGAACGCCGCTTTCTCCATCTTGTCGGCCGGCGGGTTCATCATCACCCAGAACAGGTCCAGGTAGCCGTCGAGCATCGTGCGGTCGAAGCCCGAGTGCGAGTCGAGGAACAGCCGCAGCAGGCAGCACAGGCGATTGACCGCCGCCAGCGGGTTCTCCGAATCGGGCAGGCGCTTGATGAGCTTGGAGTTGTGCCTCTCGCTGCGCTGCCCCAGCTCGCGGACCAGGCGGTTGTGGCCGTTCTCCATGTCGTGGACGAGCGTCGAGCCGAGCGTCACGCAGCCCCCGAAAGCGGCCACGGTGCGCGCGCCGCTGGTCTTGCCGAGCCCCTCGTTGGCGAACACGGAGGCCCCATGCCCGTCTGTCTGGCGTAGAGTAAAATTACGGGATGGGGATGCTGACGAAAACCTGTTCCAAATCGAATTGGTTTGGAGGTAGGAATGTATTCAAGGGAAGAGAAGATCCGGGCAGTCGAGCTATTCATCAGATACGACCTCAGCCCTGCATCGGTCATCCGCGAACTCGAATACCAAGCCACTTTTTCCTTTATGACGCGCCTAGTGGAGCGCATGGACACCATCGATGGCTATGTTCCCGGGGAGACGTCCGTTGCTTTCGCTGGAGTTCCATCCAATAATGAACTATTCAAAAAAATAATCGCATCGGGCTTCCCCCAGCGCTTTCCCAGCCGACATTTGACGATAGCGGTCAATTTACCGGCTACGCTGTAGGCCTTGCGACTGATATACCAATTTCCTCAGTTGAAACTGTTGGGTTGTATTTTCGTAATATTCTCGGTCTTCCTCTTAAGATTGCAAACATGAGCTCAATGCCTCAAACAGAGCGCGAAGCGGAGGCCGACTCCATTCCCGAAGCTTTCCCTTCCCAAAAAAGCATATGTCTTGTCGACGGCACGCTCTTCGTCCGCGTTGCGTAATCAACGGTATGCGCCCATCCCGCACAGCCCGGATAGGCGCATACCGCCCAAAACCCATTCCGGAATCCCAGCAACTTCTCACACCAACAGGGCGATAGTCCCCATGTGCCACGACAGCAATCATATAATCTGATAGCGCGTCATTCTCCCATGCCACGATGGCAATTCTGGCGGTAGTAAGTCTTTTCGGATCGCCGATTGCCTGAAGAAAAAAGGCAACATATACTAACAATCGTCAAAAAGAGGCTAGCGGTATTGGAGCGATACACGAGTGAAAAAAGAACTGATCATAATAGGAGCTGGCGGCTATGCGAAATCGGTGCTCGATTCGTTTGACCCACAGCAGTATGACTTTAAGGGCTTTCTGGATGAGCGCCCCGACAAAGAGGAACATTTTGGCTACCCGATCCTTGCCCATAGCCTGGAAGACATCCCCCATCCAGAGAACTTCAGCTTCTTCATCGCCATCGGAAGCGATCCAAAGCGAAAGATCTGGTTCGATAGGCTCAATGAGATCGGAGCGGATTTCGCCTCTGTCTGGGATTCCTCAGCTATTGTCTCCCCTTTGGCGAAAGTTGGCAAAGGCTGTTTTATCGGAAAAATGGCTATCGTGAATGCGGGCGTTGAAATCGGCGACAATGTCGTTATCAACACAATGGCGCTTGTGGAGCACGGCAGCAGCGTGGAGAGCCATGCGAACATTTCCACGAAAGCTGTCCTTAATGGAGATGTCCTCATCGGTGAGGGCACCTTTGTCGGTTCTGGCTCTGTGGTTATTGGGCAGCTCAGCGTGGGAAGCTGGTCAATAGTCGGTGCCGGAGCGGTCGTCACCAAAGACGTCGAATCCGGGGTAACGGTTGCTGGCGTACCCGCACGAGTTGTTCGTCGAGAAGCGAGGTTCTGGTGAGTTCAACATACATCATTGCCGAGATAGGATGCAACCACAACGGCGACCCTAAGCTGGCGCGAAAAATGGTCTCAACTGCGCAGGAATGCGGAGTTGACGCGGTGAAGTTCCAGACCTTTTCCGCTGACGCTCTTATATCACGTTACGCCCCTAAAGCGGAATACCAAATTGCCACAACGGGCGATTCGGATTCGCAGCTTGAAATGACAAAGGCCCTTGAATTGGGGCACAAGGATTTGCTCGAGCTTGTTTCATTTGCGCGTTCCCTGGGCCTCGACGCATTTTCTACTGCCTTCGATTTAGGTTCTATGGATTTTTTGGCGCAACAGGAACAAAAGACCTGGAAGATACCCTCAGGAGAGATCACCAACCTACCGTATTTGCAACAATTGACTCAGATTCCAGTTGAACGCGTGCTGCTATCCACGGGAATGGCTACGCTGGACGAAATCAGCACTGCCCTCGAGGTGCTGACATCGGGAGGGATCGAGCAAGGCAGGATCGCGCTTCTTCATTGCAATACCGAATACCCAACGCCAGACTGCGATGTAAACCTCCTTGCAATCAGAGCCCTGCAAGACAAATATCCTGGACTTGAGATTGGGTTTTCCGATCATTCGGTAGGAGCCCTGGCTGCCGCCGCGGCCGTTGCACTTGGCGCCTCGGTAATCGAGAAGCATTTCACGCTTGACAAGAACCTGCCCGGCCCAGATCACAAAGCATCCGCTACGCCCAAAGAGCTTACCGAGTTATGCCAAAACATCAGACGAATGGAGCTCATGAGGGGAAGCGCAGAGAAGAAGGTGACTCCTTCAGAAGCGAAAAATAAGATCGTCGCCAGAAAATCCATCGTTGCGTCCAAGCCGATTGCTCGAGGAGAGGCGTTCAGCGAAGACAACGTCACCTGCAAGCGTCCGGGCAACGGCATCAGCCCTATGTGCTGGAATGAACTTATGGGGATAACCGCAATGCGCGACTTTGAAGAAGACGAGCTGATTGTCGCGGAGGGATTTTCGTGGCAAGAATAGATTGCGAGTGTATGGCCGTAATTCCCGCTCGCTCAGGATCCAAGGGGCTGCCGGGAAAAAACATCAAGGAACTGTGCGGAAAGCCTCTACTGGCATGGACGATCGAAGCGGCGCTTGAGAGCAGCTGCTTCGACAAGGTGCTTGTCTCGACGGACTCCCTTGAGTACGGAGCCATTGCAAAAGCATGGGGGGCAGAAGTCGTCTACCGCGATCAGCGACTGGCAACCTCCTCTGCAACCACTTTCATGGTATTGGAAGACTTGCTGCGAAACAAAGTCTGCCCGTCGAAATTATTAACCCTTCTTCAACCCACATCACCTTTACGGACGTCTTCTCAGATTGCTGACGCCATGCGATTAATCACATTGAACTTCGCGCAATACGACTTTGTGGCCAGCGTATCCTTAGCCGAACATGCATCTCACCTGGTTCATCCCCTTGCCGCTGACGGAAGCCTGGCCTTTTTCGACATCGACTACTCGAACTATCGAAGACAAGACAGTGCGGAATACTCTCCAAATGGTGCCATATTCATTGCGAAGCCCGATAAATATCTTGCCCAGGGTCATTTTTTTGGCGAGAAATCTCTAGCATACATCATGGACAAAGAGTCATCAGTCGACGTTGACGACGATATCGATTTCGCCCTTGCCGAACTCTGTATGACTCGACGATTGATTGGACGATAAGGTGGATACGAGCACAAAAAGCAAGGTCGCATTTGCAACTGGCTCGAGGGCCGATTATGGAATTGTCCGGAGATACCTCAAGCTTCTCGACGACGACCCGGCGATAGATTTATCCATATTGGTTACCGGCGCCCTTCTTGAACAGGCCTACGGGCATCAGGTTGATATAGTGAAAGAAGACGGGTTTTCCATTGGCGCTGAAGTTCCCCTCGGAATTGATTCGCTTTCCGAGATCGGCGTCGCGCACTCTATGGCTAGGGCCCTTGAGGGTTTCTCGGCTCACTTTGTTGACAATAAGTACGATCTGCTCATTATCTTAGGCGATCGGTACGAGATGCTATCAGTTGCGACCGCAGCAGCCATGCAGCGCATTCCCATACTGCATATCCACGGAGGAGAAGCGACGTTCGCAAATTACGACGAGTTCATCCGTCACGCCATTACCAAAATGAGCCTCTATCACTTCACCGCCACGGAAGAATATCGCCGCAGAGTGATTCAGCTGGGGGAAGAGCCTGATCGCGTCTTTAACCTTGGAGCACTTGGTGCCGAAAATTGTCTTGCGGCAGATTTCGATAAGTCTCCCTCCCGCCCTCTTCCGCAGCGCGACTATTTTGTGGTTCTCTTTCATCCCGAAACCATGTCGACGGCAGACCCTCTTGCTCAGACTCAAGAACTACTCGGCGCTATCTCTGAACTCGAGGGCTATGACTACGTGTTTATTGGATCCAATGCGGACACACACTCAGACGTAGTTCGCGCGGCCGTACAGGACTTCGTTGCTTCGAACGACAACGCTCACTACTACGAGAATCTGAGAACCCGTGACTACCATCACTTGGTGCAGCATGCTCAAGCGCTTGTAGGAAATTCCTCCTCGGGTTTGATCGAGGCCCCCTCACTGGGCGTATGTACTATCAACATTGGGCACAGACAAGACGGCCGTGTGCGAGGAAAAAGCGTGCTGGACGTAAAGTGCCTCAAAGACGAGATCTCGATCGCTCTGAGGCAAGCAGGGTCGATGCCGGCGCCTGACCCCCTAGACAACCCCTACTATCAACCGCAGACAGCCGAAAAGTACCACGAGAAAACCTGCGAAATCCTGAACCGAGTAGCAAACGATGCGTCGATGACAAAAGTGTTCTGGGATATGCCAATGGAGGTCTTCATTGATCACAAGTAAAGAAGACTACAAGCGGTATGTTGCACAGGACATGAAGGCCCTTGGAGCAAAAACGCGTCACCCCCTCATCCAGACCGATAATTCCATGATTTGGCTCGTGGATCCAGTGGCTCGATACCAACGGTTGCTTCGTCGCCTTGAATATTGGGAGAACTGCAGGACATCCCCAGGATGGCTTCCTCTGAAAGTCCTACTTCGTTGGCGCTTTCAGAGGAAAAGCGCGCAATTAGGGTTTTCCATTCCCCTGAATGTGTGCGGGCCAGGCTTGTGCATTCTTCACTATGGCAGCATCGTGGTATCTCGCCATGCACGCATCGGCGAGAACTGTACATTAAATAGCGCTGTCAATATTGGCGTAAGCCCAACTTCGCCCGGCGCACCCCATATCAGCAATGGTGTCTACATCGGACCCGGAGCTAAACTTTGGAACGATATCACCATAGCTGACGGAGTAACGATTGGCGCAAATGCCTGCGTTAGCAAAAGCGTCACCGAAGAGGGCGCGGTTGTTGTTGGGACAAATAGAGTGCTCTAGATATATACCCTTCTATCTCCTCCCTTTAAGCGCAAGGATACTCAAAGACAGGCAGCCTATTGCAAATGCAAGCGCCGACACAAGCGCATGAAACCCAAACGATTGCGCTACAAGAGCCAGGGCAAGTCCCGAAAAGCTCGATGCCATTCCAGGCAAGATATCGAAGCATTGCACTGAAATCTTATACCCGAAGGACTTACGCGCCGAAACCATCGTGGCGCCTTGCTCTATTACGCAAGCGCAAACCCAGACGGCGGTAATCAATATCAGGCTGCCACCCATGAGCACGACAATACCGAAAAGCGCAAGAGATGACACAAGCTTGAGCATCGCAATAAGCAGAGGGTCTCTAGCATTGCCCGTTGCCATAATCCCCTGCCTCGCAATAAGCGTAAGGGAACGAGACAGGCTAGCAACACAATAGAGTTGAAATATGGGAACGCATGGAAGCCATTTATCGGTCAAAAGAAGCGAAACGATATCCGAAGCAAATAGAATGCAGAAGGCCGTTGCCGGCGCAAGAAGAATCGAAGTGAATCGGGCCGCTTGACGCGTTGACGTCATAAATTCATCCCGAGCCCGATGCCGCTTCTCAGCGAAGCCAGCAAGGAGCACCGGTGTAAGCGCACCAGTTAACACCTCTGAAATAGCGAGTGGATATTTCTGACCCTGCGAGTAAAAACCCAACTGCGCTGGGCTAAATACTTTACCAATTGCCATGGTGTAAAGACTGCTGGCACTATTATTGAGAAGATCAGTGAGCATTACCTTGTAGCCAAAACTCAACAACTCGCGTGCTGAATCCCAGCTAAACTCAAAATACGGCCGCCATCTCACTAATGTTGCCGTAAATAGACACGTTGCCACAGCACTTAAGAGCTGTTGAACAACCAGACTCCAAAGCCCCAAACCACAATACGCAAGAACAAGCGCGACAACTCCCGCGAGCAGTTCGGCAGAGATGACCCCAATAAAAATTGGTTTCGTGTTAAGATCACGAGTTGTCTTTGCAACCTGTACGCTATTGAATGAAAGTGGAAAAAACTGCAGTGCAAGTACTATAAGAGGTAGTAACAAATCAGGCTGTGCGTAAAACGAGGCGATCGATGGGGAGAGCAAAGATAGGGCGATGAACGCTACCAGAGAAAAAGCCCCGCTTAGCCAAAAAGCCGTCGAGTAGTCAACCCTTTGGACATTCGGCATCCGCAAAAGCGAGGCGCCGAGCCCTCCTAGAATCAAAATATCGCTTAGCGAAACAAATACAAGCAAGATGGCGAGAAGGCCAAATTCCTCAGGCGCCAAAATGCGAGCCAGAACAATCTGGATCAAAAGGCGCAGCCCCTTAGCGCCACCTCTTTCAAGAAGCTTCCAGAAGAGGGCTGTTTTCATAGAACCCATCTTGTCTTTAAGCCTCCAATCTTTACCTGACTTGATTCAAAGCCCAGACACGAGAAGATCGAGCTTCCACATGCCCGTACACACTTGCCCCACCCCTCTGACGAATACCCTACGGTGCTCAGTCGACACGCGCGATGATCTCGCTCAGGAGGTCGCATTCGCACTTGTTGGCCATGATATAACCGCTCTCTCTCGCTTGAGAAAACGAGCATGGATCGCTCAAGTCGTCTATTACGACCTTCTTTTTATTGATATATCCCTGAAAAAGGACGGTCGAGCTCTTCGCAATGAGCATCTCGCTCCCCATGATGGACTGCTCAATGGGAATATCATCAAAGTCCTCGATCGTTTCCCCGCCAAACACCAGATTGAGATTATCCATATTGGTGTAGATGGGATGAGGACGAACACGATATGAAACCCCTAGATGATCAAGCGCCTTCTTTATCTCAATCATCTGCTCTCGCGTCTGATTCTGAAAGTAATACGTTGCGCCAACCATGTTAGAGCTATCGCCGCGATACAACAATCCCTCAGGAATGTCGACTTTGAACTGTGCAGATTCCGCCCTCATTCTCAAGCACAAGCCTTTATAGTACTCATCCCAAACGATGCACTCATCAAAGCTAAAGAAGGTGCGCGCCAAACCGTAAAGTATTTCTCCGTGCATGATATTGATATGCCGCACCGATCGCATATGACAATAGTGCGTAAGAATCGAAGATGTATAGGAATCTTCGCTTGTAGCAATAATCGCTTTCGCGCCTGATTTATCGATAATGTCGCAATATGCCATGATCTTCATTGCGCATTTTAAAACAAACAAGAAACTCAACGGATATCTAGCCCAGATGTCTCTTATTAGTTGTCGCTCACGCTTTGTCATCAACATGCCGTACTGCAAATCAGCATCAATTTCATCGTACCTGTCTCTCAGCGAGTTCGGCAGTCTATCAAGTATATGAGGCTGTCCGAGAAACACCGCAGAAGCACTCTCCGAAGAGCCACTCACCTCCGAATCATCGTCCCTGTGTTTGAACGCGACAAAATACACCAGAGGAACAAGGGCTGCCAAATTTGCCACCGAGCACAATGCCCGATACGTCAAAGAAGCGTATCTCTTTTTCTGGCATACATACTGAAAGTATGAGCGTTCGACCGCGTCTCTCGGCTCTGGAAAACTCTCGATAATCTTTCTCTGGGCCTCGGGCGAGTGAGCTTCCCGCCTATCCTCACCAAGCAACAAACGCATAGACAGACTCTTCAAACGAAGAAGGCTGACAAAAAGAGGGTTGGCCATTAGTCCCCCAGCTCTTCGCGCTTTCCTGTTTCCCCGAAATAACCCGGGAGCTCGAGCCACGATCCAAGCTCAACATCAAATGAGGCAGGATCAACGATGCAGTTTCCCCCCATGGGAATCCAAGTCAACTCACCGAACACGATCTTGCCCGACAGGTCATACAAGTCAACCCTTACGAACGGAAAATCCGCTGATAGCTTCCGAGCGATATCTACCATTTCCCCAAAAACAGCCGGCTTCGCCATCTTAATAGACACGTCGCGAGGACGACCGAAATCAACCTCCAGAAGGTTCCAATCCATGTCGTATACGTTTCGCTTGATATCCGTGCCATGGGTTCCATCGATCTTGGTGGTTTCGAAATCGCACACGAATAGCTTCGGTTCACCATTGAAGCAGTAAATTCTCATATCGGGCGGAATGGAGCCATCCTCAAGAGATAAGAATTTCTCACAACAGATTTTAGGATTTCCGTTGTACACATATCCCTCTTCGAATGAGCTGACAGCATTAGCGGAAACCCGTTGCCATTGGGCGAGACGCCTAACGGCATCTTCCCTATCGAGCTTTGCTTTGTCAGGGCAGATAATATTAAAGCCGCTGCTTTGCGTAACTTTAAGCACAAACGCATCGGGAAGCTCATCGAAATCGATATCCTCAGGACTATCGTAAACGCCATAAAGTTCATTCAATATTTCTTCGCCGCGTGTTTCGCCCAACTTTTCAAGAATATATCCACGCACGTCAACTTTATCGTAGCAGCGTTGCATCAAGGGAGCAAACAGTTTCCCATTGATCGACTTCAAGCAATATATCTTCTCAGAGAATGCTTGAGGATTCCTAAGATCGAGCCGTCGCCCAAATCGTATCCGATACAAAAGCTTTAAATACGCACCTTCGGGCAACACTTTGAAAGCACACCGTTTCCCAAATCTCAAAAATTCTTTCAAAGCGCCATCTGAACTCATCTCTTGTTCCTCCGATTCAATTTGTCCGCTCAAGTTTTAACAAGAACATACGCAAGAAACCCATCCAATGATACTGCTACCACGCGAAAAACAAGGCAAGTCTATCACCATTATCGCAACCGCGACACGCCCCGCGCCGTGAACCAGCTTTAATCAGCCAGTCGACAATACTTTCATGCTCTACTCCGACCAAGCACTCTCAATCTATTGCTTTTATCCCAAATATTCCAATCGCGGGAAAGCGCACCGCGATATCGCCCTCCACACAAAACTGGTATCACCATGCACATAAACAGCAGGTCGTAGGGGCCGAAAAAGGCAATTCCGTCGAATAGCATTCTGACTATTGCGACTCCGATAATTCCAACAACAAACAATTCCCCTCGCTTCACGAGCTGCCGTAGAAAAATGACGGAGCAGACCGTAATAACAACGAAGCCGATTGCGCCAAAATGAGCATGAAGCATCAAGAATGAATTATGGAGATTTCCTTGTTGGAATGCGATCCGCAGACTCATATCAGCCATCGTCGGTGCCCCTAGCAGCAAATTTCCAAAGGACGTCGACACGAGTCCGAAATACTCACTCCACATCTTTGCCCTTCCGCTTTCTAGCCCTTCCCGCTGAAACCGCTCCAAAAGAGAATCAATGAGACCAGAAAACAACTCTACCGCAAAAATAGCTATCAGAGCACAGGCTAGAGCAACAATGAGGAACTTCAAGAATGCCGGGCGATCCTCCAAGACAAGGTATGCAACAAACACGAAAGCCAATAGCAAAATGCTAATAGCAACCCCCGCACGGCCCACGCTATACAAACATGCAGGCACAGCAAGCAGGGCAGGAAGGAGATTAATTTTACGGAGCTGCCTCCAACGGTAATAATAAGCGAGCACGGCCAGAAGAATCACATTGCTGGAAATACCGTTTCGAGAACCACTTTTGAATACCTCCGTACTGTCGACCCCAATTGCGATCTGGACAAGAAGAAAGGCAACGACTGCATAGAATGCGATGGTAAAAGCCCTGTGATCCACTGACTGAAACAGCATTATGGCCACAGGTCCAGAGTAAGCCCAAACCCACAAAAAGTCCTCAAGAGAAGTATTTTGGTTGTACAGCATCGACACGAGCATTAGAAGCGAAACGCATGATGCAAATCCGAAAATAACCCCAAAAAGAGGACTCGATCCCTCTTTCTCGCAGACATACAAAAGGCAAATTACGCCTATTGCCGCCACGAACGCATTTCCCATTAGATCGTTTACAAAAAAAACTTTAACGAAGAATTGCGCCAAAACGAAAAGACAGACGAGAGCAGATCCGCAACCGTCAACTATCGTCGCACTCTCCTCCCTGTTAAACATCGAAACCCAGACCGTCGTAAGCGAGAAGCGCCGAGCATGCAAAGCCAACACCCTCCGCGCCCACGTACGGCCCCATGGGCAGACTCAGCACGGTGGCACACAAGCGCTCAGTGACTGAGCAGCCGCCGGGGGCGACGACGCAGGTACCCTCGAAGGCCCCCTGCTCGTGCATGGGCTTGGGGTAGTACACCATGGTGGGCACGCCCCGCTCCTTGAGAGCATCTTGCAAAGCAGTGCGATCAACGCCTTCGGGCAGTTGCGCGGTGTACTGGGCCCATGAACTCGTATAGTCCTCGGGCACGCGCGGGAGCACGAGGCCGGAGCCTGCGAGCGCCTCGTCGTAGCGGCGAGCGACCTCGTTGGCAGCAGCGATCTCCTCGCCGATAAACGCATCCATCTTGGCCAGCAGCACGGCGGCCTGAATGGTGTCAAGGCGGCTGTTCATGCCGACGCGCACGTTGTCGTACTTAAAGGTTCCCTTTCCGTGGACGGCATAGCTGCGGATAAGGGCTGCCCAATCATCGTCATCGGTGAACACCGCACCCCCGTCGCCATAGCAACCGAGCGGCTTTGCGGGAAAAAAGCTCGTCGTGGAGATATCGCCAAATGAGCACGCAAGCTCATCGCCAATAGCGCCACCGAAACCTTGCGCGCCGTCCTCCAGAAGTTTCAAACCATACTTCTCGCAAATCGGCTTGATGGCAGGATAATCCGCCGGCAGCCCGAACAGATCCACCGCCACCACGGCCGCAGGCTTCAATGAACCGGCGTCGCGCACAGCAACAACCGCTTCCTCCAATTTGGCGGGATCAAGGTTGAAAGTGCGCTCATCGACATCAACGAACACCGGCATCGCTCCAACGGCGGCCACTGCCTCGCCACTTGAGAAGAACGTGAAGTCCGGCACGAATACCGCATCCCCTGGCCCAACGCCCCAGGCCATGAGGGCAAGCTGCAGGGCATCGGTACCATTGGCACACGTAACGCAATGCTTCACGCCCACATACGCTGCCAAGCGCTCCTCCAATTCCCGAACCTGAGGACCGGAAATATAGCGCCCCTCTTCCATTACCGCAAGAATCGCCTCGTCGATTTGAGGCTTGAGCGCCCTATATTGCGCTCCCAAATCTCGAAACTGCATCAGGCATTCACTTCTTTCAAACCGTTATCGGTCTCGCAGTACATGCGACCGCATTCCCCGCACACCAGATCCTGACCAAGGAGCTGTCCGCATTCGCAAACCCAGCCCTTACGTTTGGCGGGAACCCCCAGCATGAGCGCATGCGCAGGCACGTCGGTAACCACTACGGCCCCGGCGCCGATAAGCGCCCAGGATCCTATCTCGTGACCGCATACAATAGTGGCATTGGCGCCGATGGAAGCTCCTTCGCCAACTGGAGTGCGCCGGTAGGCAGCACTCCCCTTTGGATATTTCGCTCGAGGAGTGAGATCGTTCGTGAAAACGCAAGAAGGACCGCAGAACACATAGTCGGCCAACTCGACGCCCTCGTACACCGAAACGTTGTTCTGGATCTTCACGCCATCGCCAATCTTGACGTTGGAGGCAACATTCACGTTCTGGCCCAAACTGCAGTTGCAACCAATCTCCGCACCGCTCTGCACGTGACAGAAGTACCAGACCTTAGTCCCCTCGCCAATTTTGGCGCCCTCATCGACATAAGAGCTCTCGTGCACGAACACGCCGTCCACTAGAACTCACCCGCCATGTCGGTACTTGCGAAATCGCTGAGAGGCAGCGTCACCGGTTCTCCAGTCTTCTGGCTCTTGTAGATGGCGAGAACCATCTCAAGCGCGTCGCGGCCGGCCACGGCGTCCACATAGGGGGCGCGATCATTCTGGATAGCATCAACCACATCGGCATAGAGCAGCGTGTGCCCGTTGCCGTACACGTTGGAAGTCTGCTCCTCGAGCCCCTTGTTGGCAGCGTCCGCTTCGGTCTCGTCGGCGAAGTCCCACACGTCGATATTGTTGGTCGAAGTACCGCCGATCTTTACTGTGCCGTTCTCGCCGAACACATAGAGTGTCTCTTCGAGGTTCTTCGGGTACACATTGCTCGTACCTTCGATGGTGCCCACTGCGCCATTAGCGAACTTGACCACGGCAACACCCACATCTTCGGCCTCAAGGTAGTCATGGAAGCGCTGGCGGGTTGCGCCGTAAACCTCCACCACGTCCTCCCCCATCATCCAGCGGAGAAGGTCGATGCCGTGTATGCACTGGTTCATCAGCGTGCCACCGTCCTGCTCCCACGTACCACGCCAGGGAGCCTGATCGTAGTAGCCCTTACCGCGGTTCCAGCGCACATGGATGCTTCCGTGGGAAAGCTTCCCGAACCGATCGGCCTCGATAGCCTCGCGAAGCTGCTGGATAGCCACATTGAAGCGATTCTGATGGCAGGCGGAAACCTTCACGCCTTTTTCATCAGCACGGCGAATGATCTCGTCGGCATCGGCAATGGACATGGCCATGGGCTTCTCGATGATCAGATTCTTCCCCGCATCGATGCAGTCAAGCGCGATCGCGGCATGCTTGCCGCTCTCGGTGGCGATGGCGACCAGCTCGATCTCCGGATGCTCTTCGAGCATCTGATGGTAGTCGGCATAGCGCTTGGCCTCGGGAAAGTCCCCGCAGCCGGCTTTTTCCAACATGATGTCGAACTTCGAGTCATCGATATCGCACAGCGCAACCAGATCGAGATCGTTATTCGCAACAGCTTTCACATGGTTGACCGCAATACGGCCGCACCCGATAATGGCACATTTCATTTTGCAATCTCCTGCCTTTGCCCAAACCAGACACATTTGCCTAGCTACAGCACCTCGATGTTGTCGCGGACCTCGACGGCCTTCATGGCATTCTTCGTATCGAAAATGGCCTGGGCGTGCTTCTGCACGAAATCGTAATCCACATTGGTGTGGGCGCAGGTAACCATGACCAAGTCGGCGTTCTCGATCACCTTATCGGTAAGCTCGGGGATGGACTGCTTCACCGCGCCCTTGTAGCGGTACTCGGCCACCCACGGATCGTAGTAGTTCACGTTCGCACCGCGGTTCTCTAGGCACTCGATAACGCGCAGGGCCGGGCTCTCACGATAATCGTCGATATCCTGCTTGTAGGCCACACCGAGCACCAGCACCTCAGCGCCCTTGAGGGATTTCTCGCTCTCATTCAGCACTCGAGCGGCGCGGTCGACACAGTACTCGGGCATCTGATCATTCACCATCATGGAGGACTCGATCATCGAGGTATGGAACCCGTACTCACGCGCCTTCCAAGAAAGGTAGTAGGGGTCGAGCGGAATGCAGTGTCCGCCCAGGCCAGGACCCGGATAGAATGCGGTAAACCCATAGGGCTTCGTCTTGGCAGCGTCAATAACTTCCCACACATCGATACCCATGCGGTCGCACAGCATGGCCATCTCGTTCACCAGGCCGATATTCACGTTGCGGTAAGTATTCTCCAGGATCTTCTCCATCTCAGCCACGGCCGGACTCGACACCTTGGTCACGCCACCTTCGAGCACCGACTCGTATAAAGCAGCGATGCAATCCAACGCATCCTCACCAATGGCGCCAACCACCTTGGGAGTGTTCTTAGTCTTGTAGATGAGGTTGCCCGGATCCACGCGCTCGGGACTGAAGCCCAGGTAGAAGTCCTCACCGCAAGTCATACCCGAGCCCTCTTCCAAGATGGGACGGATAAGATCCTCGGTAGTACCCGGATAGGTGGTAGACTCCAGCACCACCATCACACCCTTTTTGAGGTAGGGCGCAATAGCCTTGGCGGAAGACTCCATATATGAGGTGTCGGGCTGCTGGTGCACGTCAAGCGGAGTGGGTACGCAAATAGCCACGAAGTCGCATTCACCGATACGGGAGAAATCAGTGGTAGCCTCGATCATATCATCGTTCACAAGCTGCTGCAGATCCTCATTCACCACGTCACCAATGTAGTTCTCGCCTCGATTGACCATGTCGACCTTTTTGGCCTGCACGTCGATGCCCACGGTCTTGAAGCCGGCTTTGGCCTTCTCCACAGCAAGCGGCAAGCCCACATAACCAAGACCCACGGTGCCACACACTAAATCGCGAGAAGCGATCTTATCCAACAACTCCTGTTTGTTCACTGTTCCTCCTTGGTAATGTCCTCAATGATCTCAATGAGGTGGTTCGTATGGCTGACAAAAGAGTACAACTCGGCAGTTCTGCGAGAGTTCTCTCCCCATCGTTTCAGCGAATCCTCATCAGACAGCATCTGCGCAATCCGCCGAGCGAAATCCTCAGGCCCTGAAAACGACTCTTCAATACCGCAATCGTATCTATTGATCACCGAAAAGTCGGAGGGTAGATTGGAAAGCACGGGACGACCGCTAGCGAGATAGTCGAACAACTTGTTTTGGCTCATCCCGTACTTTGCAATCTCGTCCTCGGGCAGCGAGTACATCAGAAGCAAGGTCGCCCCATGCAGAGCTGCGGGAATATCGCGTTTGTCAATCGCCCCCGGAAGAGAAACGTTTTCCAGCCCCTCTTCCGATACCTTTTTACGCAAAAACTCCGCATCCTCGCCGTCTCCGTAGAAAATGAACCGGATCGGCTCTTCGCGAAGACATGCAGCCACGTCAACGAGGTACGCAACGTTGTTGATCTTCTGCATCGAGCCAGCGTATACAACGGTAGCCCCATCTGAAGCTATCTCAGACGGATCAACACCCCTTCTTGCAAGATTAGCATCGAAAGCCTCCAAGTCGACACCGTTGTTGATGTGGTGAACTTTGGCTAGATCAATCTTCCCGCCGTGATCTATATCCCAGCCGCGGTCTACAATATAACGTGAACCACCTTCCATAGAGAAAACAATGGCATCGGCATGCTCGTAATTCTTGCGTTCGAGCATGTACATGGCTTTTGCAATGGCCCCGCCACGCCCGATAATGCCGTACACCTCCAGCGACAACGGCCACAGATCGCACACCTCACAAATGCTGACCGCATGATATTTCCTTGCCAGACGGTTGGCCAGCCACGGAGACAGCGGATACCCGTTCGAACCGAGAATGACATCGGGCTTCCCAAACATCTCCGCAAAGGTGTCGGCATACTTGTTGAGACGCTTGTGAAATTCAAAGATAGCGAGAACGCGCTTCTTCATGCTCTCGCCGTAATCCTTGATACGGATGTAGACAAAAGGGAAGCCGTAAGAGTCGTCCACTTTAAACGGAGCATCGTCCTCTATCATCTGGAGAGCATTTCCCCGTTCCCGACTCGCCACAAAAACAACGGGATTATAACCACGCTCTTTCAGGTGTTTCGCAAACCAAAAATGGCGGTTATGCGGACCATGCTCGGGCAAGCAGATGTCCATCATGATCAGCCAGATCGTTTTCGCGGGCAATTATTCTCCTCGATTCGTTACGGCGCCTACCGTCGTGAGCATAATGCGCAGATCTCGCGGCAGACTGAATTTCTTTACATCCTGCAAATTGTATTCCATTTTCAGGGGCAAAATCTCTTCCACATAAACTTTATCCACGTCATCGGCCCCATTCAGCAGATCAGCTTCATCCTTGAACTGGATGCTCGCCGTGGAAGTAACACCCGCAGGTAGCAGCAGTGTCGCCATCATTTCGGGCGTGTAGCCCTCCACGTAGCGGGGCACTTCCGGGCGCGTGCCCACAAACGTCATAGTCCCCCGCAGAATGTCGATCAGCTGGCTGATCTCGTCAAGACGATAATCGCGGATTTTAGCGCCGACACGCGTCACCCGGGCGTCACCGCCTGTGGTCACCGCGCTCCCCATCTGGTCGGCTCGGTCGCACATAGTGCGAAACTTGAAGATACGGAATCGCTTCCCATACTGCGTGACACGTTCCTGCCGGTAGAAAACCGGTCCGGGCGAATCCAGCTTAACGGCAATGGCCAGAACCAGAAACGCAGGGCTAAGCAGAACCAGCAGAATGGTCGACAGAGCAACGTCGAAGCAGCGCTTGCCAACCAGCTGCACCCTCTTTTTGGCAAGCGCCTCGTAATAGGGCCGCACCCATTCGTTTCTCATTTCTTCGGGCAGCGCATCCCAAGCGACAAGCCTCACCGCACGCCCTCGACAATCTCCGCAAAAGACGAGGCAACATAGCGAGCCTCTTCGTCAGTGAGACACGTATGCAGGGGCAGCGTAATCTCATTGGCAAATCGGGCATAGGCATTCGGGTAGTCGGCAATATCGAACCCAAGATCTTTATAGGCCGTCATCATCGGCAGAGGCTTGTAATGGACGTTGGTAGCTACCCCGCATTCAGCCATCGCCTCGATGATCTCATTGCGCTGCTCGGGCGATATATGCGGCACGCGGCAAATATACAAGTGGCCCGAGGAGGTGTAATCGTCGCCATAGTGCGGAAGAGGCGCTACGCCGAGAGGGGTGAGGTAACTATCGTATAGGGAGATCAGCTCTTTGCGACGATCCAGCATTCCCTGATAGCGCTTCAATTGCACCAGTCCTAGCGCCGCTTGGATATCAGTCATATTGCACTTATACCAAGGACCGAGCACATCGTATTCCCAGGCTCCCAACTTCGTTTTAGCGAGTGCATCCTTTGATTGCCCATGCAGCGAGAGCAACTGCACCTTCCGATATATCCCCTCATCGGAGATCTCGCTCGGCAGGTTCCAGGTAAGGCAACCACCTTCCGCCGTCGTAAAGTTCTTGACCGCATGGAAGGAAAAGGACGTGAAATCGGCAATGGAGCCGATCATGCGCCCATGGTAGGTGGAACCCAACGCATGGGCGGCGTCCTCGCACACCGCCACCCGACCAAGAGTCTCTTGAATATCGGAGGCCGGATGAAACAAGTCGCGCTTAGCCTCAAGCGCCGCGAAAATGGTATCGTAATCGCACGGCACACCGCCCAAGTCAACGGGAATAACTGCCTTGGTTCGCTCGGTTATGGCATGAGCCATAGCATCATAGTCCATCTCGAGCGAATCGGGGGCACAGTCGACCATAACCGGCGTGGCACCAACGTGGCAGATAACCGAAGCGCTTGCCGTATATGTATATGCCGGCACGATCACTTCGTCTCCCGGCCCCACGCCAAGAACACGCAGCGCCATTTCCGCACAGGCTGTTTGGGAGTTAAGGCACACGCACCGCTTTACTCCCAAATACTCAGCCAGCTGTCGCTCGAGCTCCTTTACCCGGGGACCCGTTGTAATCCAACCCGAGCGAAGCGCCTCTGCCACCTCATCGATTTCTTCTTGCGTGATATCGGGAGGCGAAAACGGTATATTCATTTTGCTAGCCATAATGCCACTCCTGTACTATTGAAACTCGGGCGTGTAAGTGGGCACCGCTTTTTGGAGCACACGCTTTATTTCATCGCGCTCAAGCGGCAACGCAGCCCCGAGCTCATCCAACCGAACCCGTACGTCGGCTACTTCCGGACGCACGCCCTTGATAACCGTAATAGCTCCGTTGGCCGTAGGGACAGTCGGCTCGTCATCCATATTCAGCTCTTCGTACAATTTCTCGCCTGGACGCAACCCCGTTACCTTGATCTCGATATCCTCGCCCACCGTAAGGCCCGAAAGGCGAATCAGATTCTCTGCCAAATCGTAGATACGGACCGGCTCACCCATATCGAGAACGAAAATCTCACCACCCTCGGCGAGAGCTCCAGCCGTGATAACAAGCCGCGCGGCCTCCGGGATGGTCATGAAGTAGCGAGTGATATCTTGATGAGTCAGCGTAATGGGGCCGCCCGCCTTCAATTGGCGTTTGAACAAGGGGATGACCGAACCGTGCGAGCCCAACACATTGCCGAATCGCACCGAGGCAAGCACAGTCTTGGAAACCTGGGCATAGTGCTGCACGATCATTTCGCACATGCGCTTGGTGGCACCCATGACATTTGCCGGATTAACCGCTTTGTCGGTCGAGATGAGAATGAAGTGGGAACAACCGCGCTCATGAGCCATGCGCACTACATTCAGCGTGCCGAACACATTGTTCTCGATGGCCTCACGCGGATTCGACTCCATAAGGGGCACATGCTTGTGTGCTGCAGCGTGAAAAACAACATGCGGATTGTGGCGATCGAAAACCTCTTCTAAGGCTGGCATATGAGTAATGGAGCCTATTTCCGTAACGATCTCGATCCCGGCCTCTCGGGCCTTCCCTGCTATTTCATGATAGAGCTCGTAGACCGTGTTTTCGTAGATGTCGAAGAGTATGATCTTGGCCGGCTTAGCCGGAAGCAACTGACGCACAAGCTCGCTGCCAATAGAGCCTCCACCACCCGTAACGAGCACGGTAGCGCCCTTGAGATAGGTGCCGACAAGACCCTCGTCAAGGGCCACCTCTTCGCGTGCGAGAAGGTCGGACACCTCCACATCGCGAATGGGAACCTTACTGAGCTGCTCCTCGGGAATATCCTTTACTTTTTCCGGAAGAGTGAGTACCTTGCAGCCCGTCTCCATGCACAAATCGTACACGCGGCGCTTCTGCTTTTGCGTTCCTGAGGGAATGGCCACCACAATCTGCTCGATGGACTGTTGCTTGCAAATGCGCGGAATATCCCCACAGTCTCCGAGAACTTTCACACCATGAATGCGCCGACCGATTTTCCTTTTGCTGTCATCCACATAGCCAACGGGACAACCAACAATTTCATCGCTACCAGCAAGCATACGGCTGACAACAAGCGACCCGCTCTCGCCCGCACCCACAATAAGCGTGCGGGCCTGCCCCGGAGACTCGGCACCCAGGAAGGACCAGCTCCGTCCTTTAGAATTCACACGTATGGCAAAACGCGCCATGCCGCAAATCACCAGCAAAATCGCCCAAGCGCAAATGTACACGCGAAACGGCATGCGCGCATCGAATACAAGAGCACCGAGCACGTCGCCGATTACCGAGCCCACTGCAGTCGCAAGCACAATGCGCGCCGCGTCGTCCACGCTCGCATACTCCCAAAGGCTGTTGTACATGCGAAAGACACCGAATACAGCCACATTAACAAGAGAGAGCAGCGCCATCTGCCCCATAAAGAAAGGCGACGCCAGATCGATCTCTCCCGCTTTCGTGCCCCATGCAGCAATCAGAAATGCTACAACCGTCGCAGCGACATCGAGCACCACGAGTGGAAGCGACCTGACGAGGACACGCCTTATCCCTCGTCCCCTTATCAGCTTAGCTGTCACATCGCTTCCTCTCCCGAAAGAAGAACGATACCTACCACATTCGCTGACGCCAATTGCAGCTCTTCAAGGACACCACAGAGAGCGGGTTCCGAGTCTTTCCAGCAGACAGCCGTCACAATGGTTACGCTTGCTTCTTTCGCGACACGCGCTCCAACGATGCTCTTCTCTATCGAATCGCATGCCTCAATACGAATGCTAGAATCACCCATGTCGCCAGACGGCTCTTCACTCATGGCTTCCGAGATAGCCTCTTTGATTCCCATTTGCTTACCACCCGACACAGGTAGCAAGCAAATTGACTCAATGTGGCTTTTCGCAGCAAACTGAATATTCATCCACAGCCGCTTGCCCGCTTGTCGGTTATCCGATACCGCCCAAACCGGGAGATCGGTCACAGTCTCAATGTCTTTGCTGCTTTTCATTGGGCGTTTCACAGAGTCAACCAAAATCAAGGAGCAAACAACTAGAAACAGACCGCCAAGAACGCCAATGGTTAAGTACTTGACAAAAAGCGATACCATACCGCCCGCTTCAACTTTTGTCGCCGAAGATACCGAGAAGAAACATGAGCGCAAAGCAGCAGCCCTCTCATCGGCTGTTGCGCCCGCGTTTATGTAAGTACCCTCTTCGGTGAGAGGTTGGCTGCCCATCTCGTCTACAGCCTCCATGTATGCGGTGCCCTGTTCGACCAGGGCACTCTGCGCCGCATCCGCTGTCCTCTCTGCGAGACGATTTGCGACATCCAAAGACGCTTGCTCGCTAGGTGCCGCCACCTCAAACTTAATCGATTGAGTTGAAGAGTCGACTTCGGTTTTAACGGTAACTCCGCTATCGCCACCGCTCTCTAGCTCTGCTTGATCTTGCGCGAACACGTTTACAAGATTTGCAAGACTTGTCGAGCTCACCAAACCCGTAGGATCGATGACTGTGAGCGTGGAAGCGGCGGTGTGTACAGATCCATTGACCATGCCCAAAAGAGCGCCGGCGCCACCCGCCAGAACGCCACATATGATAGGAACCAGAACAACCCATCTAGAATAATGCTTGATCATGAGCCACAAATCTTGCAATGTCAAAACAGCCTCATTTCAGTATACGAAAAACATTCCAAGTATAAACGACTTCCCCATCAGCGCAAAGAGCCAGCCAAGCTCAAACAGGGAAACAATAATTTGTTCAACGAAAGGGTGACCCTGCAAAAGATTATGCGGCCAACAGGAAACGCGCGCACCTCGCATGACGCTCGCTTGCTTCGCAATTCAGCCTTTATGCATTTCTATACCTCACCGAGATTCCGTTAGCATGGGTCAATCTGCTTCTCTTCGACCAGTAATAGGCCAAAGAAATGAATAGAAAGAAGGATACATTCGTCATTGGCTCCATGGTGCCCACCATTAAGTAGGCACCAAAAAAGGAAGATAGAACTGCAACCGAAATATTATGCCGACACTTATAAAGCCTTATTGCCGTCAAACCAAGAAGACATAGCATTAGTATTAGGCCAATAAGACCCGATGTAAACAAGACATCTAAATAGATATTGTGCGTATGATAATAGTGAGCTTGATTGATAATCAGATACTCATTGCCCGAAACGCCATAGCCAAAAACAACATGCTGCCCATCGAGCAGAGTAAACGCAAGATCCCAGATTGGCGTGCGACCGGAAAAGGTAATGCTTTTTCCGAAAACGCCCGCTATAAAAGGGCCCATATGATTTTCGATCCTCACCACAACAACAAGCAAGAACAGTATGCCCGATCCCACTAGCATCGTTAGGCCATTGAAGAAACCCCGCATTCTCTTTTTTTGAATAACGAGAAGGGAGGCTACAAGAAAAAGCATGGCTAGCGAGGTTGTTGCGGATCCGGAGAGAAGGGTCTGCGCAATCACAACAACAAACACCATGAGGGAGCGCAAAGAAAACCTTTTGCGGAACGCGTAATCTAAAAGCAAAGAGCACGCTAGAGAAAGAAAACTGATCTGATAAGCAGCATTCCTGTTGTCATAAAAATAAAACTCAGCCGCATAAACGCCCCCCGGAAACAACACCATGGAGACAACGTTGCATACAGACAGACCGCAGGCGGCAAGAAGGACACCAGCCAATAATTCCTTTGGGCGTCGGTGAACTAGCATCGATACAAGCATCACCACCGCCACATACGCTAACCAATTATGAGCCCACAACTCTTTGCTACCCTCGTATAGTAGCGTGGGTAAAAGAGCAGCCAGAACAAGGGCGAGAGTAATTAGGACAAAGGCGTCTCTAGACCCATCGCGCGAAAAGAAATAGAAGGAGCCAATAAACAAGATAATAATCCATCGCACCACCTCAAATCCCTCCAGGAACAATCCACCTTGCCAGTAATAGAGGAAGGTCGAATTCGAAGGAATGAGGAAAAGAGCGGCCAACGCGACAAGAGTTGTCAGTAGAATACCGTTTGCACGGAGGATCGCATCGATCACAAAAGCGCGTGCTTCGCATAACTCCAATCTGCCCACCCTTATGCCTTTCATAGACTATTGGCCTGTATCAGCGGCTATTGTAGCATCCCCTCTTCATGTTCATCCAACGACTTATATTGCCCGAGAACGGCCAGTGACAGATGGCATGGCAAAGGCATAAGACTTTCTGCTAAGATCGCATCATGGTCTTTTCCAGCACGATATTCCTGTTCGCATTTCTGCCGCTGTTCTTGGCGGTTTACTTCGCCATGCCGTGGCGGCCGGCGAAGAACGTGGTCCTGCTGCTGTTCTCGCTTCTGTTCTACGCTTGGGGCGAGCCGGTGTACGTGTGGCTCATGGTGGCCTCCATCTGCTTCAACTGGCTGTTCGCCTTCATTATCGGCAAGTGCGGCGAGGGCAAGACGGCACCGAAGCGGTTCTGGCTCGTGGCGGCGCTCGCGGCCAACCTGCTCGTGCTCGGGTTCTACAAGTACCAGGGCTTTCTGGCCGAGAACATCAACCGCGCCATCGGCGAGGAGTTCATCGCCGAGTTGAACCTGGCGCTGCCTATCGGCATCTCGTTCTTCACCCTGCAGGCCATCACCTACGTGGTGGATGTCTATCGCGGCGAGGTGAAGGTGCAAAAGAACCCGCTGTACCTCGGCATGTACATCGCCATGTTCCCGCAGCTGGTGGCTGGCCCCATCGTGCGCTACGCCGACATCGAGCACGAGATCGATAACCGCCGCGCCACGCTGGAGGGCTTCGCTCAGGGCCTGGGCTGTTCTGCGTGGGCTTGGGCAAGAAGGTGCTGCTCGCCAACACCGCCGGCGTGCTGGCCGACTCGCTGCTGCCCCGCGAGGCGGCCGAGATCGGCTTTATCGGCTGCTTCTCGGGCGTGGCCGCCTACACCTTCCAGATTTACTTCGACTTCTCCGGCTACTCGGACATGGCTATCGGCCTTGGCAAGATGATGGGCTTCGAGTACCCGCGCAACTTCAACTACCCCTACACGTCGAAGTCGGCCACGGAGTTTTGGCGCCGCTGGCACATGTCGCTCGGCGGCTTCTTCCGCGACTACGTGTACATCCCGCTCGGCGGCAACCGCGTGAGCACGCCGCGCTTCGTGCTGAACACCATGATCGTGTGGGGCCTGACGGGCATCTGGCACGGCGCCGCGTGGAACTTCCTTCTGTGGGGCCTGTACTGGGGCGTGCTCATCCTGCTGGAGAAGTTCTTCGTCATGAGGGCGCTCGATAGGCTGCCGCGGTTCGTGAGCCATATCTGGTGCGTCGTGCTGTTCTTCTTCGGGTGGCTCCTGTTCGCCGTGACGGGGCTTTCGAACGTGGGGGAGTGGTTCTGCGCCATGTTCGGCGCCTACGGGTGGCTGGGCACCTCCACGCTCTGGGAGCTGCAGTCTTGGAGTTACGTGAGCCTCGTGCCCATCTTTATCGTGGGTTCGCTGCCATGGGCGCCGTGGCTGCGCAAGAAGATCCAGGCCTGGGCCGAGGGCGACCCGCATCGCGCCATCGTCGCCGCCCCGCAGAAGGGCAACACCGCCGTGCCGCCCTGCCAGGTGGTCTGCGAGGGCCCCGTGCCCGCTGGCCGCGCCCGCGCCGTGACCGCCGTGAACGTGCTCGCCGACGTGGCCCTTCTGGCCGTCTTCGTCCTGAGCTGCATGTCGGTGGTCTCCAGCTCGTACAACCCGTTTATTTACTTCCAGTTTTAGATCTTTTGAATCCCCCACAACGCAGAAAAGATGCACTCATGAACGATCCGCTGGCGGATGTTATTCGATGGAATGATAGGTCGTGGTAAGGTGTCGAGAAACGCAGACAATAAAGAACGCGGAGCATTAACCCATAGCGAAAGGCCGACCGTGTCACACATACCCTATATTTCGATAATTGTTCCCGTATACAACAGCGAGGCGTACTTGCCCGATCTTTTCTCCTCGCTCGAAAATCAAACTTTTGAAGATTATGAAGTGATATTCGTCGATGACGGTTCCACCGATAGAAGCCTCTCGCTTTTAGAGTCCTTTTTCCAGAGGGATCCGAGGGTCTCGATCATTCACCAGGAGAACGCAGGGGGAGCATCCGCAAGAAACAGAGGAATCGACCACGCGAAAGGCGAGTTGATGATATGCATCGATTCTGATGACACTCTTTCGCCAGTACTGTTAGAACATATGGCCCTTCCCTTCGAGAATTCAGATGTTGGCATGGTGATTTCCTATATCGACACTTACTACGAAGACACAGGCGAGTACAGATCAATGCCTTGGGCGGTAAATGTCGATCTGGCAACCAACACCCCCTTCCCCCCTGCGAGCGCAATCGATCTATTCCGAGACGTCATTGGCTACATCGGGAACAAAATGATACGGAGATCAATCATCGAGAAGCATAATCTTCGTTTTCAGACGATCCGTTCCCATGATGATCTGTCTTTTGTATACGCTACTATGGCTGCCTCGCCGAAAATAGTAATCCTCGACGAAGAGCTGTATCACTACCGTCGTAGAAGCAACGGCAGCTCTATAACCGATACAACAATGATTGATTTGTATGAATGCGCTTTCGTCGCCCTCTACGATCTGAAAAGCAAGCTCATCGCCATGAACATCTGGGCTGACTTTTCGCAGATGTTCACAAATTACGCTCTATATATGTGCAAATGGAAAGTCGACATCGCGCCTGGGAACAAAGCCGATGAGATACGCAGGCACCTGAGAGACGAGTGGTTCAGGAAACTAGATCTGCTAGGGTTTCCACGCAGTTACTACCTACACAGTGAAGAGTTTTCATTCATCGGCGAAACCCTAGATTACGAGAATCAAAATGCCCGCAAGGAGGAAATACTCCGGCTCAACAACGAAGTGAAGAAGCTCAAGACGCAGAACAACCGCATCCGCTCCTCTCATTCATTTAGAGTCGGGCATATGCTGACAGCTATCCCTCGCGCACTCAGAAGGATAGCAAACAAGTGAGTCGGTTTCGTAGTAGTTCGCTCTCCCATGCTATGTTATCCTGCCGATAATCTTTCCTTTCATGAATTGGAGTTTCGCGAATCATGCAACACCTGAGAAATGTATGCTTTTCGCTTGTGCTATTTATTATGCTCTGCGGACCTTTTGGGTTATGGTTCGCAGAGCATACCGGAATAACGCTTCCCTCTTGGTTCACCATGGATGAAGCTGCTTATTTATCGGGGGGGACGGCCAAAGCTGACGTCCGCGGCAATCTTTCGCTGTCCGGCTTCGGATCCAAAGCTCTTCAAGAAGCCGTCGAAACGGCGGCGGGCAACCATATTCCGATGAAAGGCAGCGCGCTCATTGCCAACGCAACACTCCAACGTTCAGCTATTAGCTTATCGAACGAGCTCTTCGGTTGGGACTGCTACCCAACCTATTATGGAAGTTCTTATATCTATTGTCCCGCCCTTAAAGCGCTGGGGCAAATTCCTTCTCTTTCCACGGCAAGCCTACAGGACTATAACCACTTCTGCGACAGTATTGAGTCATATTCCCAAAACAATCCGAATCAGTCTATTACCATCTTCCTCGTCGACATGTCATCGACGTCCGCCTCAAACCCCGCAATGCAATACGTCCAAGCAAAGGCAACTACCAGCGATGTCTCCAGTTATATGAAATCAAGATTATCCGGATGCCAGAACGTCCGGATAATCGACAATAGCTACGTAGATCCGATCGTCTACTATGATGACTTTTTCAAGAGCGACCATCATTGGAATGCTCGCGGCGCGTTCAAAGCGTCCAAGCTTTTATTGAGTCGACCTATGCCAAGCAGCACTTTTGAGGAGATATCCTACCGCACGATTGATGGTCCTCCATATTCGGGCGCCTTCGCCAGAAGCTCACTCTGCTTGATTGAGGATACCCCTTTCGACTTTGCGGATCCGTTCGAGTCGATAGTGTTCGACTCGAACGGGGAAACACTCTCCGGAGAAGAGCATCCTGCCTATTACGAAGCAAATTGGCTTAACCGTCATTTCCAATTCTATGACTTATATTACAATTTCGCGTCTTCCATTAGTAACACGGCAAAACCGGGCGATGGCAATGCAGTAATCATTTGCGACTCCTTTGGTGGCGCACTTCTGCGGCCAGTAGCGACAAGCTACGACAGGGTTTCCGTCACGACGGCACTCCACGCTTCCACAACAACTGAAGACAGGCTCACCGAATTATGCGGCGGATCATCTTCCGATCCTGATGTGTATTTCATTGCGCATCCAGCCAATTATATTTCGTTCAACTCTAGAAATCCATATTTTTTCGAAACGGAAAATGAAGGAGAGGATGCAAGTTAGACTTCCACATCGCCCTTGATTCTTGATACTTCATTTGCACCTTAGAAGCATTAGTGCACTAAGGGCCAATGCCTGCGCACAGAAAAACAACTTGAGGAGTTCCACATGAGTCCAAAACTGTCAATTATTATGCCTGTCTGCAATGTCGAGAACTATCTCGCCGACTGCCTCGACAGCGCTTTGCGCCAGTCATTTCAAGACGTAGAAATAATCTGTATCAACGACGGCTCAACCGATGGATCGCTCGAGATTCTGCACAAGTACGAAAAGCAGGACAGCAGGGTTAAGGTAATAGACAAGCCCAATGCCGGCTATGGGGCCGCAATGAACGATGGGCTTGATGCGGCAACTGGCACATACGTTGGCATCCTCGAATCCGACGATTATGTCTGCGAGCATGCTTGGGAAAAGCTATATGCACTGGCCACCAAGAGCAATTTGGACATTGTCAAAGGTTGCTACCTTCAGTTTTCCGAGACTAAAGAGTCGTTCTTCAACGCAATCACCAAGGTTGATCGACATTGCCCCACATGGCTTCCTCAAGTTCCCTTCGACACCGTTTTCACACCAAAGGACTATCCTCGCTGTTTCTGGATGAACCCTAGCATCTGGACGGGAATCTATAAGCGAGACTTCCTGCTAAAGAACAACATACGGTTCAATGAGACGCCTGGAGCCTCATACCAGGACACCTCTTTTGCCTTCAAAGTTTGGGTCTCGGCTGAGCGCGCCATGGCTACGGAGACCCCGGTAATACACTATCGCCTGGACAGCGCCTTCTCGTCTTCGAATTCTCGGGCAAAGGTCTTCGCTGTTTGCGACGAGATGGACGAGTGCGAAGAGTTCCTGGACAGTCGAAATTCGGATGGCCTGTTTTACCATATCCTCTGCGCTCTCAGATACAAGACGTATCTCTGGAATATCGGACGCGTAAGCGCCGCCTTGAAGCTATCTTTCCTAGATAGGATGCGCGGAGATTTCCTTCGAGACATCGAATTGAACCGTTTCGACGCACATCTCTTCGACGACGCCTCTCGTGAGGAGTATCTCGCTATCGCAGGAGTAGATAGCAGCTCTTCAGATTCCGGTCCTTCCCAGGATCAGCAAACCCCTATCGTGCTTATCCCGCAGAAAGATAGCGGGCTTGAAGAAAGCAATCTCTTCACTATCATCGTTCCCTTCGCCAATAACGAACGGCATCTTCCCGAGTGCCTCGAAAGCATAGAGAGCCAGACCTGTAAAGAATACGAAGTCGTCCTCGTCGACACCGGTTCATCCGACGGCTCTTTTCCGCTTGCTTCAGAATACGCGTCGAGAAACAATACAACTTTGCTCAGATTGCACGGAGCGACAGCTTACGATGCCATCATTGCGGCTTCTCGCCAAGCAAGCGGAAACTTCATCCAGCTTCTCATGCCGTCAGATCGCTTGGAGAGCGACGCCCTTGCCTCAATTTCCGACCAGCTGAACGACTATGACCTCGATCTTGTCGTTCATGGAGTACGTGCATATTACGAAACTCCTTTTGTGGAAAAGAAATATCAAAAAAAGGGAAACCCCTTTGCCTCACATCGCCTCTATCCCTCGATCTCCACCGGCGAATTGCTTTTCGCCGAAATGGAAGAAGCGGATGACTTTCACGATGAAATCTGGTCCATGGTGTTCTCGAAGGAGCTCTTGAAGAAAGCTGCGATTCCGTCACGTTACACCGAGCTTAACGATCATCTTCTCGCCTTGCAACTTATTCTTCTCGCGAATCGTGCCGGCTGCTCCAACAGAGGAACCTACATTCGCAGAATCACCGATTACCCTATCGACAAACCTGTTGAACCTGCCAAGAAGATTCTAAGCAGGTTAGAGGGCTTGGGAACACTGCAGAACCTGCTTGAATCCCGCGATGACGACTACCTCGTATGGCATGCGCTTGATGCATTTTGCAATGAGTGGGCGAGGCTTTGCCGAGTAGATTATCGCAATGCAAACACTGCTCAGAGAAACGAGGTGCTCCGCTGCTGCAGCAAGGAGGCGGAGCGCTTTCTCACGGCAATTCGATGGGGCGTTCGTCCCGACGAGCTGCGCATATCTTACGAGAGACGGGGAAATCGCCTGCAAAGAGAGCTCAACGAGGCGACCAAGGCAGGGCGTGCGGTAAAAACAGCACGCAACTTGTCCGCACGTTTGCGTCAACTTCGCTCTTCTGCCAAAAGACTCACCCAACTCGGAGGAAAAAGGACGCAGGAGACGCCTCACCTCGTGTCTAAAACGAGTCCCAAAACACTTATCGTACTCGACAGCGCAGAATGCTCCTCCGAGATGCAGTCGTGCGTGATACTGGCGAGAATCTTAACCGAGCTCGGTGAGAAGAGCACCGTCGTCATACCGGAAAAGGGAGCTTTAGAAGTCGTACTGAACACCGAACGCGTTCCCTACCGCATCTTCCCCATCTTCAAAGAGGCCCCTCGCACCACCGATGGCAACACGGCACCGATCAAGAAGGAACCCACATTCGCCTTCGATCGCAAGGTTCTAGCCAAGCTTGCAAAATACATCGAGGAAGAGCATTTCGATATAGTGCACTGCATCAACTACGATGGCCTTTACGGGGCATTAGCAGCAGCCGCTGCGAACGTTCCCAGCATTTTCCATCTTCGCTCGTCAATAAGAACAGGAGCAATGAGCGACGAAATCATAACCGATGCGCTTAGCCGGGTTGGCGCAATATATGCTGCATCTGACACTGCCGCACGTACGCTCTCAAATAGATGCCCCCGTGTTTCCGCGCAAGTCATCTACGACGGCGCCGAGCCCCATAAATTCTATTCCCTCCACGGACGCACGAACCTCGATCATCTCAGAGCGGTATTCTGCGTCGAGGCACTGACGAAAAGCGCCGCAGAAATCTTATCCTCCGCCCTTGCCGCTGTTAGTGAGCTAACGCAGAAGCGATCTGGCACAACCTGTAGCATCGCTATCATTGCGGAAAGACTCGACGATAATGCTATGGTAATTCTTCAGAGCACTATCGCGGAAAAGGAGCTTTCGGGCTCAGTTGGAGTGTTCGGTAGCCGCAGCGACATGCCAGAGCTCTGGCACTGCAGCGATATCGCCCTCATGATCTCGGACGAAGACCTCTCCGTAAGCACCGGCGTTGGCGCCATGATGGCCGGAGTGCCTCTTCTCTGCGCAGCAAACAATCCCTGTAGCGAGATTATCGAGAATGGTGCGACGGGCTGCATCTTGGCGGAAACCAATCTCGCAACAATCGAGAGCGCCATCGAGGACGTGATAGACAACTCCGCTCCTACCCACAAAATGTCAGTAGATGCCCAACAAGTCGCACGTTTTTGCTACACGCTCGAGGAAACCGCCCGAATAATCCATCAACTGCATAAAGACTTCTTCGCAAATCAAATAGCTACCGCTTAATGCTCGGCTCGAGAAGAGCAAGCGTGAATACTCGCTTGCTCTTCTATTTATCCGCTGCTTCCCCGCCTCGAGTCAGTTCTTTTCTAATCCTTCGAGGAAGCCGCAAAGCTGCCCTGCCGCAGCTATAGAGCCATTTTACTTTCGAGAATTTGCGTTCGATCTCGGCACGTTCTTTCTCGGCATTTTTAAACGCACGCTCAACTTGGGCTCTCTGTTTCTCCGATTCTCTCAAGCGACGTCGGAAATCGAGTCTCTTCGCCTCTTCCGTATCTAAATCCCGATTTGTCGCAAAGAGCATATAAACTTTAAAGCCCTCGCAGCTTTCATCGCGAAGATGAGAAACGAACTCGTTATACCAGGGCGTATAGTAGTAGCCGTCTTTACGAACGCGCAGATCCATGACATCGATTGCTTCACTTTTCAGGTAATCGAAGCACTGATCGAACGCGTTGGAATTCGTCACATTCCTCAGAGTGTGACGTGCAACTCCGAGGAACTTGCAATCGAAGCTTCGCTTCGCATCACCTAGCTTCGAACCGATCGCCCGCCATACCCGCATCCAGGCATAAAGAGGATCAAGGGCAGCCTGACTAAGCGTTCCCACGAGACTATCTGGCCTGTCGATACGGTAGACCACAAGCGGAGTCTTCACCACCGTTATTCGATCGGCATACCAAAGAGCAAGGGCACATATCTCAACATCTTCACCGTTCCGCGTCGTTGCATATTGCAGATGACGCTCTCGCAGGAAATCGAGGCGGAACATCTTATTGAACATCATAATAGTGGTGAAGCTGAACAGATGCTCCGCATTGTCGGAGCGGTTGAATGGCAGTTTCTCAGGCACCCGCTTTACTTCCAAATAACCGGGCGCATCTACCGTGAGCCCAAGTTGCTCATAGTAGCGCTTCCCCGCGCAAACGCAGATATCCGCTTCGTCTTTCTTGCTCTTCTCGTACATGAGCTCCAGAGCATTTTCCGCCATGAAGTCATCGGAATCGCAGAACATGATGTATTCGCCGCGAGCTGCGGCCATCCCATTGTTGCGAGCGGTACCAGCGAATTGGTTTTGCTGATGAATTACTTTTAGTCGTAGGTCTTTAGCAGCATAGCTCTCAAGAATTGCCGGTGATTCATCGGTGGATCCATCGTCCACGCAAATGATCTCGATGTCAGCCAGAGATTGCCCGACAATGCTATCGAGACATTGCTCGAGATATGGGGCGGTATTATAGACAGGAACGACCACCGAGACCTTCACCGGATTCGCCATGGCTAATCCTCCAGATAGGCCATGAGGTTGCGGTACATGCCGGGCAGATCCTGCGTCGCCGCCCAGCCGAGGGCCTGAAGGCGCGATACGTCCAACGGCAGATGATGTTCGGGGGGGTAAGGGGCATCGGGGTCTATCGCGCAGCGCACCTGCACGCTGCCGTCCGGTGCCAAGGACGCCACCATCTCGGCCATCTCCCGCACCGAGCAGTAGGTGGACGGGTTGGCGGCGTTGTAGGCGCATCCCGGCTCGCCCTTCAGCATCACCGTGAGCAATGCGGACACCGCGTCGGCCGTGTACAGGTACATGCGCGTGCTGGCGCCCGTCGTCTTAAGGACGATGTCCTCCCCCGCCAAAGCGTTGCGCGCGCACATGGCAAACAGGCGGCCGTCGCTCTTCGGGATGCCGGGGCCGAAGGTCTGGGCCAGGCGCACCACCATGGCGGGGACGCCATACTCGGCGGCATAGGCGCAGCAGTACTGCTCGGCCATGCGTTTGCCCTCCGGGTAGCAGCTGCGCACGCGCAGGGGGTCCACATAGCCCACTTGGCTCTCATTCAGCAAGTTATCAAGTCCCGGCTCGGCGTTGCCATCGCCGTAAGCTTCCATGCTGGAAGCGTACACCATGCCAGACACGCCCTTCGCCCGGGCCAGCTCCAGCACGCGCCTCGTGCCGAGCACCAGGGCGTCCGCCGTCTCGACGGGATGCTCCGCGAAAAACTTCGATGCCGTGGGGCAGGCAGTGTGAACGATGTAGTCGATGGAGCCCTCGGGCTGAGGGAAGTCCTCAACAGAGCCCACGACCATTTCTAGGCCATCGTCCTCACCGTAGGCGGAAAATATCTCGCGAGCACGCTCCTCGTTCCTTACTAGGCAGAGAACGCGGATCTGCGGGCCTAGGCCGAGACGGTTGCGCTCCAGCAGCAGGCGAGCGCAGGCGAAGCCGATGAGGCCCGTGGCTCCGGTGATGAGCACGCACTTCCCTTCTAGCTCGCCCCAGGGAATGGCCTCCGAGCGCGCCTGCTCGCGCGATTCGGCAAAGATATCGAACATGGCAGCCTCCTAGAAACCGAATATCTCCGAGCTCTCGCGCGCATCCACGAAGGCCCGGAAGATGTAGAAGTCCGACGGCGTGGTGATCTTGATGTTCTCCGGTCCCGTCTCCACCGCGTGCAGCACGTGCCCGTAATGGCGCATGAGGCTTGCCGAATCGATGAATCCCTCCTCGCCATCGGTCATGGCCCGTTCGTGGGCGTCGATGAGCTCGCCGATGTTGAAGCACTGGGGGGCTTTGGCCATGCGGCAGGCGGCCCGGTCGATGATGTTGGTTACCACGCCGTCCTCTTCCTGCACGATGGTCTCGATGGCCGGCGTGACGGAAATGGCGTTGCCATGGGCGGCCACCGATTCGGCGCACCTTGTAATGGTCTCGTCGCTCACCAGAGGGCGCACCCCGTCGTGGACGAACACGGCATGGTCGCGCCCCACGGCCGCCTCCAATGCCGCCAGGCCGTTGCGGATGGATTCCTGCCCCGTGGCACCACCAGGAATCACATCGACGACCTTGGTGATGTCGTAATGGGCGATCTTCTTCTTCAGGAAGGAAATCCAATCCTTCAGGCACACTACCACGATGCCGTCGATAGCCGGGTGGTTCTCGAAGGCCTCGATGGTATACAGGATGATGGGCTTTCCGTACAGCTCAAGGAACTGCTTGGGCCGCGTTTTGGTGTTCATCCGCTGGCCCGTTCCACCAGCGAAAATAAGGGCGTAGTTCATGGGCAGCTGCTTCTTTCCGCTTCTCTTGCCGTTTTCGCCTATTATGACGCATTGCGCGCCAAGCGCACGCCCGGCACTTCTTTTTCCAGGAGCACCGCATCAATGACGCGGTCGGCCGCATAGCCCGCCTGCTCCGAGCAGCGATCGATCATCGATGCGTCCGGCGCCGTCGAACGGTAGGCGGCCTTCTCTAGCACGTCCACGAACTCTTCGGACGTGTCGCACACCACCCCCGGCGCCATATCGTCCACCGAGCGCTGCACGCCACGCGTAGCCGAGTACTCCACCTTGTCGGGCACGTAGAAGACCACCGGCTTTTGCAGAAGGAGGCAGTCGTAGAAGCAGGACGAGTAGTCCGTTACCAGAACATCGGCCACATAGAGCAGGTCACCCAAACTCTCGTCCGAGAGATCCTTCAAGCGATTCGCGAAAGCGGACGGTATCTCCGGGCGCTCCTCGATGAAGTGGTGCATCTCGAAGACGAAGTATGAGTTGGTGCGCTCGCACATCTCCCAAAGCGCCCGGTAGTCGATGTAGGAGTCGTAAGGGTAATAGGCCGTGGCCTGCCCGGCCCCGCGAAAGGTGGGGGCGAACACGATCACGCGCCCGTCGCCCATCCACGGGTACTTCGCCATAAGGCGTTGCTCCGCCGCCGCCTGGCGCTCCTCGTCGAGGAAGTGGTCGAGCCGGGGCATGCCGGTGGCTAGCAGTGCCTCCTGTTCGATGCCGAACACCTCGGAGTAGATATCGCGTAGCTCCCCATTGCCCACCAGGGCGTAGTCGTAGCGCCGATGGGCCGACTGGTAGGGGTCGGGGGAACCTGAGATGCCGAAGCGGGCATAGCCTACCGACTTGAACCCGACGCCGGCATGCCATACCTGGGTGAGCACCGTATCGTCGTCGGGATCGATGAAGTTGAAGACGGGACAGTAGTCGTCGATGAAGATGTAGCGACTCCTGGCAATGGCGTTGATGTCCTTAATCCAGAAAAATAGATTCTGGTGCCCCACGAATGTGTTGCGGTACCGCTCTATGACGGGGAATTCCTTGTCGATCCCCCTCTCTATTAGGCGATCCCGAACGGCGGCCAGGTTCTCCGTCGGCTCATCTCCGTTCTCCTTAAAGAACAGCACGACGTTATCCTTCGGCCGCAAGACCTTCCTCGCTAGCTTGTAATAAAGCGAGAAGAGGTTCTTCTCCATCTGCCGGAGACTGAACCGGCGCGTCTGGGGCTTCCGGTTCTTCACGAAGTAGTCGATGGCCAGCTTCACGATGAGGTAGTCGCTGGCGTCCATGGAGGGAATGAGCGAGGCGGCCAGCGCGTACTTGCCGTCCACATAGCGGAAGACCCGGGACAGGTCGCCCAGCCACTCCGTCAGCTGCGGCGAATAGGCGATGTTATGGGTCGTGAAGGGACGGTTGCGGATGTCCTCGTCGATCTGTTCGTCGGTGAAGGGGTATGCGGCATAGTCGACCCCATCTCTTTTCGCCCTTCGCACTTGCGAGGGCTTTAGTTCTCCCCACAGGCGCTTTTTCGCGAGAGTCACAAGATAGGGGGCGTTGGCACGCGCCCACGGGAGGCGGGCTTGCTCATCGGACAGCTGCTGGCAGATGATCCACTCGCCGTCGGACAGGGGCTCCCGACCGCCGCCTTGGGTAATGTTGACGACAGCCGTCACAAGGTCGCCTTCCAGGGTTTCCCGGAATTCCACGAACTGCCGGGATCTCACGCGGAACAGCTTCAGATGCGCGGGCTTATCGGCGCGATAGGTCACGCGCAAAAAAACCCGTTCCCAGGAAATATCCTCTATTGTTACGATCACGCCGTCCTCCGTCTCTCATATAGCGAAAACCATGATACCATGGGCTGCAATCGTAGCGAAAAAGCCCACAGGCCCAGCACCGCAAAGACAGGAGGAGCATCGTGAAGCGTCTCGCCGTGGCGGCGGCTACCACCCTGCTCGCCCTGTTCTACCGCATCTGCCGCCTTTTTCCCGTCAAGCGCCAGGTGGTGTGCATCAGCCGTCAGAGCAACGATGCCCCTATCGATTTCCTCCTTCTGAAAGAAGGGCTCGCACGCAAGGAGCCGCCATACCGCACGGTCATACTGGCCGACAAGCTGGAAAGCCCGCTCCGCTATTTACCCGTCATGGCCAAGCAGGTCTTCTTCATCGCGACGAGCCGGGCCGTCGTGGTGGATTCCTACTGCATCGTGGTGAGCCTGCTCGGTAGCCGCATTAAGGCCCCCGTCGTGCAGATCTGGCACGCCCTGGGCAACATGAAGAAGTTCGGTTATGCCACACTGGATACGCCCGAGGGCCACAGCTCCGAGACGGCCCGTCTCATGCATATGCACGAGGGGTACGACGCCGTCGCCGTCTCATCGCTCAACTTCCGCGACGATTTGGCCGCCGGTTTCAACGTGGATCCCTCCATCGTTTTCGAAGCCCCCCTTCCCCGGGTCGATCTCCTGCGCGACCCTGCGTTTCGCTCGAGGCAGCGCGAGGCCTTCCTGAGGGAGCATCCCGAAATGGCCGGCAAGAAGACCATCGTCTATTGCCCGACCTTCCGCAAGACGCCACCGCCCAACGAGGAGAAGGCGATGCAGAACTTGCTCTCGGCCGTCGATTTCGATGAGTTCAACTTCGTATTCCTCCCTCATCCCGTCAGCCGGCAGACTATCGACGACCCGCGCGTCATCACCGCCGACCGCAGCGGCATCGATCCTCTGTTTGCCGCCGACTACGTGATCACCGACTACTCCACCGTCATGTACGAGGCGGGGCTTCTGGGCGTGCCGGTTTTTCTGTACGCCTACGATTGGGGCACTTACCACGAGAAGCGCTCGTTCAACATCGACCTCGCCCGCGACGTGCCCACCTTGTTCACCGACGATCCTAGCGTACTCGTGAAAGCCATCGAGCGCGACGCCTTCGAACCCGAGAGATATCAATGTTTCGTCAGGAACAACATTACCCTTCCCACGCATGGAACCTGCACGAATCATCTTTGTCGGTATATTCTGAAGCTGGTTCAACAGACAGATTGCTAGCTTCTCAGCACATCGCCAATTGGTATACTTAAACGCTGTCTGTAAGCTTCCGAAGGATTTGTTGCCCCATGTGGATTTCTTTTCTCGCCTGCATCATACTATGCGCTATCGTTCTATATGTACCGGGCTATCTTCTGTTTAGGAATTTGGCCTTCAGCACCCCGCGAAGCATAGCGTTCGCTCCTATAGCTTCGACAGCTATCATTTCAATCGTAGCCATCGTAAACGAAAAGATCGGCATCTTCTCTGCAGGATCAACTGTCTTTGGACCTACGCTCGTCCTGTGCTTCATCCCTTACCTCATTGCCAAGCTCATTGGACACGCCAAGACCACGGATCGGGCAACTTCTTGGGATTGGAAGTTCCTCGCCTGCTATGCTGCTTTCGGTATCTTGATATGCGTCTACATGTTTATCAAGCCACTCGACGGTGCCGATTCCTTCTATTGCCGCGCAGACAACGCAACCCATCTGAATATGGTCCGATACTTCGTCGAGTCCGGGCAGTGGTCATCCATTGGCGCTACAACTGGAACGATCGCTTTCATTCCAGGAAGTGCCGGTTTCTACCCATCCGCTTGGCACGACCTCGCAGCTCTCGTCTGCACCCTCGCCTCGTCCGATCCCATCGTCGCCATCAACGCGACTAACGCTGTGATATGCGGCCTCGTCTATCCGACTTCCATGTGGGCATTTCTCACTTGCCTGTTCCCTAAATCCAAGTTGCACATCGCAGTTGGAGCCGTGGCTAGTATGTCGGTTGCCTGCTTCCCATGGACTTTCCTCATAAAAGGCCCCTTGGTATCAAACCTCCTTAGCTTTGCTCTTCTTCCTGCGGTGCTCGCTCTTTTCATGCACTACATCAAAGCCGGCATAGGCGTCCATTGGAAGGGTACTCTTTTCTCCGGCATCCTCGCCGTTGCGGCTCTTGCGCTATCTCAACCGAACGGTCTGTTCTGCGCCTACATTTTTGCCGCAGCCTATATCACGCATCGCTCCATGAAACGATTCTCCAGAAACAAGGTGTTGGCTTTTGCTCTATCGGCAGTGGTCTTCATCATCCTCTGGTTCGTTCTTTTGCAGCTTCCATTCTTCGCTGAAGTTGTCAACTTCCCCAACACCGGCGGCCTAACACTAACTCCCGTTGAGAGCTTTATCGCCTCCGTCACGTTCGAGTTCTATGTCGGACAGCCGCCGCAAACCATCTTGGCCATCGTGGCTTTTGTTGGATGCGTCGTAGCCATCAAGAAGCATCGGGTATGGCTCATCTTCCCAGCAGTTTATATGGTCATCGCCTACGGGGTATCTCGCTGCACCGACGAATACTTGCGAAACGTTCTCTGCGGTTTCTGGTACAACGACCCGTGGCGCTTGGCAGATGCCGCCGCTATATTTCTCGTGCCGCTCATCACGATGGGGCTGAGCGCCATCATCGTCGCCATCGCCAAGTCCTACGACGAGCGCAAAGCGTCTAAGCGCCCCAACGCAACGCACAAGCAAAGCAGCTTGCGCGTTGTAACCGCCGTCTTGCTTGTTGTTTTTACGTGCTACAACTTCTTTCCTAGCTACCACAATCTCGTAACGCACAAGAGAGAATGGTCTCCGTTCGGGTTCATGCGGGATCGCATTGCCCGCGAGTACAGCACGACGAGAGACCATGTCTATAGCACGAAGGAGAAAGACTTCGTCAATAGGGCCATGGAGATGATTCCCGACGGGTCGCTCGTCATCAACTCTCCTGAAGATGGCAGCCTCTTCGCCTATGGCGTCAACGGCATTAATACCTACTTCCGGCATCCCACCACAGGATCTCTAACGGATGACGCCAATATGATAAGAGAGGGCTTGGACACCATCGCCGAAAGCGAGGAAGTGCGGCGCGCTGTTAAAGACGTGTCGGCTGAATATGTGCTCCTGCTCGATCAGGGCGTACCTTACGACGAGGGCAAATGGCTTTTGCAAACAACTGAAGATAGTTTGAAGCGGTGGGACGGCATCAATCGCATCACCGACGAGACGCCCGGATTCGAAACAGTTCTTTCCGACGGCGATATGCGACTCTACAAGATCACCGGCACCGACGATGGCGGTGCCTCCGGGGAGTAGCGCACATGTGGCCGTTGTTCGCGGGAGCTTGCCTCGCATGCCTTGTGGCGCTATACGGACCAGGGTGCCTTCTCTTCCGAGGTCTTCGGTTCAGTTGGCCCCTGGCGCTCGCTTGCGCCCCATTAGCAAGCGTCTTCGGCTATGCCGCCATAAGCGTCCTGTGGGGCATACTCGGCATAGACTGCTCATGGGCAACCGTGGCTCTGCCCGTCGCGCTCGCCTGTGGAGCGCTCCTCGCAGCCTCGCGGCTCTTCGGAACGCGGGACAGGCCACCCCGTAGTTCCAGCTTCGCTTGGCGGATGCTCGCACTGTACCTCCTTGCGGGCATTGCCGTCTGCCTGTACGTCTATGTGCTCAGCCTCGACGGCCCGGAGTCGTACTACTGCCGCTACGACAACCAGACCCACTACAACCTGGCGCGCCACTTCCTCGATACGAGCGATTGGTCGGCATTGCACACCGGCTCCGGAGCTGTGGCCGACGAGGCGCAAACTGGCTACTATCCAGCTGCGTGGCATCTGCTGGTTGCCCTTGTCGCCTCGGCCACGGGTATCGACATGCCTATCGTCATGAACGCCCTGAACGCCATGCTGAGCGGCGTCACCTACCCCCTGAGCTCGTTCGTCCTCATGCACGCGCTTTTCCCCGCGAGGCGGGATGCGCTGTTCTTCGGCGCCTTCACGAGCGTAGGCTTCGCCTGCCTTCCCTGGGTGCTCCTTCTGAAAGGGCAGCTGCTCGCCAACTTGCTGAGCTTCTCGCTGACACCGGCCGCCATCGCTCTTGTCATCGCCTACGTTCACGCAGGAGCGCGGCGCCATTGGAAGGGGCTGGCGCTCTGCTCGGCCCTATCGGTGGGTTTCTTCGGCGTTGCCCACCCCAACGGCCTTTTCACCGTATTGGTGTTCCTGGCCCCCTTCGTCATCCATCGAATCGCCGACGCGATAACGCAATCCACTTGGATTGGATCTCGCAATCCGCTGCGGAAACCATGGGTCGTCTGGATCCTCGGCCTTGCTTTCGCCTATCTTGTCTGGCAGGCTATGCTGTATGCCCCTCCCCTTCAGCAGGTAGTCCTCTTCAACAACACGGGGAACCTGAATCTTTCCTGGGCTGAAAGTGCCTATGCCGCCGCAATCTTCTCGCTTTATCCCGAGCAACCGCCCCAATGGGCTCTTACCCTAGCTTGCGCTGCAGGGTTCGTTGCGCTCGTGCGGCAGCGGCGGTTCTGGCTGGGCCTTCCCGCTCTGTACATGCTCGTCGTGTACGGCCTATGCCGATGCAGCGACGCGCCCTACACCCTGCGGACGTTCCTCGCCGGATTCTGGTACAGCGACCCCTACCGCGTCCTCTGTTGCGCCGAGTTGTTCCTCATCCCCATAGCCGCCCTCGGCCTGGCGACCATTGCCGCCTATGCCCATCGCAAGATCGATCGTCTTTCCTGGAAGGGGTCGCTGGCTCTCGTCGCCGGGGTCTTCGCGCTCGTCAACTTCTTCCCCTTCTACCAAGAGCCGCCTGAAGACCAAAGCTCCGAAGTATCCGGCAGCCATTTCGTGCCCACGGTGGGAACAGCCGTCGGCTATATGCACTACCTCATGGAGTCCGGCTACGACGAGGGCGAAGAGCAGGTGTACAGCGCCGAGGAGCAGCGCTTCGTGCGCAAGGTGCTCGAGATGATTCCAGGCGGAGCCCTGGTCATCAACCAACCCCACGACGGAAGCGCCTTCGCCTACGGGCTCGATGGGCTTAACACTTACTTCCGCCATATCGACACCGAGGGCACCACCGAGCAGAGCCGGACGATACGCGACCACTTAAGCGACATCGCCACAGATTCCACCGTTCGAGAGGCAGTGCGCAACTCAGGGGCGCAGTATGTGCTCCTTCTCGATCAAGGGCTGCCCTACGACGAGGGCAGATGGCTCATCCAAACTGGAGAAGACTACGAGATGGGATGGGAGGGCTTAGCAAACCTCACAGATGACACGCCGGGATTCGAGACGATTCTCGCCGATGGCGACATGCGGCTTTACAAGATCACCGCCGAGGAGTCCGCCGAAGATCAGTAGTTTCCCTCGTAGTAGGCGATGGCGTCCTCTATCGAGCCATCAAACTTCTTCGAACCATGGTCGAGCACGATGCCGCGCGTGCAAAACTCCTCGGCCGCAGAAGACGTATGCGTAACGAAGAGCACCGTCACGTCCTCTTTCTCCATGATCTCGCGCACACGGGCGAAGCACTTTTTCTGGAACTGCTTGTCCCCCACCGAAAGCGCCTCGTCCACTACGAGGATTTCCGGATCGCTTGAAACGGCGAACGCGAAGCCGAGACGCGACTTCATGCCCGACGAATAGGTGCGCACCGGCTGATCGATATAGACCCCGAGATCGGCGAACTCGACCACCTTCGGCTCAAGCTCTGCGATTTCCTCACGCTCGAGACCCAGGGCATGACCGCGAAGATAGATGTTCTCACGCCCTGTGAGTTTCATATCGAAACCAGCTGTCAGCTCAAGCAAGGCGCTCACGGTTCCGTTGACCGTGACCTCTCCTTTAGTGGGATAGGTCACTCCCGTGATCATCTTCAACGTCGTGGACTTTCCGGCGCCGTTGGTGCCCAGGAAAGCCACCGCCTCGCCCCGCTTCACTTCGAATGAGAGATCGTCGCAAGCGTTCACCGTGGCAACGAGCTTGCGCTTGTCGTTGCTGCGGAACACGCTGAGGAAGCGCTGCTTGTCGTTCTCGTACAGCTTGTACGTCTTCGTGACGTGATCGAACTTGATGGCGATGGGAGCCTCACTAGAGGACATCGGCCACCTCCTCGTGAGTACGCTTGTAGATGATCGTCGTGGCTATGAGCTGCAAGATGAACACCACGACGAAGCCGATGATAGCCTCTGGTTTCTCCCAGATCCACATCTTGTCGTACACCGCGCAGCGGTACATAGTGACGAAGAAGGTGACGGGATTGAACATGAGGATGGCCTCGATGGCGGGAATGCCCATGGAGTACACATCGAAAATGACGCCCGACAGCCAGAACAACGGCGTCGAGAGCGTCTGCAGAAGATTCTTGAAGTCCTTGCTTATGGCGGAAAGGCAACTCGTCATAAGCGAGAACAAGTCGAAGAACACGAACATGAGCACCATGGCGACGGGGATCTGAAGGAGGTACCAGTCCGCCGTCTGGCCGCAGAGGAAAAATACGATGAGCAGGGCGGCCACGAGACCAGCTTGAATGATCATCGTAGAGATGGAATAGATGGTGGGAATGCCCGGCAACGGAAACTTGATCTTCGTGACCAGGTAGGAGTAACGCTTGAACACATCGATACCGGCACCCAGGATATCTTGCATATAAAACCACGGGATGAGGCCACCCATCAGCCAGAGGATATAGGGCACATCCGATCCGGTTTGGTTACCGCTTTTCAAGCCGACCTCAAGGGCGAACCAGAAGCAGAAGATGTAAACGGCTGGCTTGGCGAAAAACCAGAAGGAGCCGAGCACCGCGCCAGCGGATGTTTTCTTCAGATCGAACAGGCCGAGGCTCAGGATCTGCTTGCGCCACTCCCATTGTTCTTTGATTATCTCAGAAAGCGTGCCCACAATCCCCATTTCTCGCAATGGACAACCAGACGAGCCTTTATTCTACCATTGCTTGGCTGGCATCGCCGCATCCTTGCGCGATTCTTCGATAGAGAAACCCCATCGGCACCATATTGTCGCACGATCGCCCCTAGTTTCCGGATTATCGCAAAAGATAGCATGCCCTGATGAGATCAGCCCCATACGCAAGAGAGCCGCCCTTTTGACGACTCCCTTTTACTCAGCTGATCTTATTACTCAATCGAATGAGTTGTCGGCAAATGCCGAATTTCACTTGCCGATTAGCCGCAGTTGCTGCAGACGCGAGACTTGCCCGATTGAGCAACGGTTCCCGAGTGGATACCGGTGGAGCGCTTGAGAGATACGCAGTCTTTGGTGAGGTGGTATACCTCACCGTTGTCAACCCAATAAACTGTTTTCGTATCAGCGAGGTTCGTGCCGCTCTTGGAACGATCCCACTTGCCGTTCGCGTCAACGTAGTACTTCCCTATCCAGCAATTCGTCGCCATGACGCCCGACCCGTCAACGTAGTAATCGCCGATCCAGGTATTTGCGGCCATTGCACCCGAGCCCTTGAGATAGTACCAGCTTCCGCCAACTTTCTGCCAGCCGGTCTTCATGGCGCCCGACTTGGCGAGATAGTACCAGGAACCACCGACTTTCTGCCAACCCGTGGCCATGGCGCCGCTCTGGTTCAGGTAGTACCAGGTCTTGCCATCTTTCAACCAACCGGTCTGCATAGCGCCCGAACCGGAAAGGTGATACCATTTGCCGCCGACCTGCTGCCAGCCGGTCTTCATCCAGCCAGCGCCGTCGAACAGATACCACTTGCCATCAATCTGCGCCCAGCCAGACTTCGCATAGCCGCCGCCGTTATAGGCATACCACCATTTGCCCGAGGACTTCTTCCATGTCCCCTGCTGGGCGGCATAGGCCGTCTGGCCCTCAGCCGTCTCCTGCGCTAGCGCCGTAAGCGCCCCGCAGCCGAACGCCACCAGAACAGCAAGCGCCACCGAAGCAATCCTTCGCCTCATAGAAGTTTGCATAGCAGATCCTTTCGTTTCAGTAATCTGATCTAAACAGTCATCTTATCACAATCGTTAGTTTTTATGGTGCGCTAATCAGAAAGACTAGCTTTTAAGTACAGGTAAATCAATGCAATCAAGCATTAAGGCCGAGCAGATCGAGATGGCCACGGGCCGGAAGCTGTTCGTCGACGATTTCGGCCGAGCCCTGAAGATCGGCTGCAATGACCCGCGCCCCTGCGGAAGCGACAAGAAGTTCAAGAAATGTTGTGGAAGGTAAGCGCTCGCCGCTTCCCTACCGCCCGTGCCTTCCGTACCAGCGGGGCTTGTCTTCTTGGCGGGTGTGGCGGCCGTGGTAGTGGTGGCGCAGAACCTGATCGAAGATGCCGAGGCGCCACAGTATCAAGAACGACCCCAGCAGCATGATGGCGATCATAGCCCACACCGCAACACCGTGGGTACTGCTCATAACCCAGGCGCCCACGCCCAGAAGCGCCGTCCAGGCGTACACGATGACGACGCTCTTGCGCACGCCGTAGCCCTTGCGCAAAAGCATGTGGTGCAAGTGTTTCCGATCGGCCTGCTGGATGGGCTGATGGTGGTACACGCGCCGAATGATGGCCGCCGCCGTGTCGGCGATGGGGATGGCGGCGATCACGAGCGGCACCGCCAGCACGATGACCGTGGGCGAGCGCATGACGCCCATGAGCGAGATGACGCCGATCATGGCGCCCAGAAGCAGCGAGCCCGAGTCTCCCATGAAGATACTCGCCGGCGCGAAGTTGTAGCGCAGAAACGCCAGCGTCGCGCCCAGCAAGATGATGGACAGCATAGCCGTCTCTTCCAGCCCGCGCCCGAAGGCGATGAGAAACAGGAAGAACGACGCGATGGCCGCGATGCCCGCCGCCAGGCCGTCCAGGCCGTCGATGAGGTTGATGACGTTCATGAAGCACACGAGGTACAGCACCGTGAGCGGATAGGACCACCAGCCGAACTGGATGAACCCGGCGCCGAGCGGGTTCGCGATGCTCGACAGCAGAAGCCCCGAGGCCGCGATGATGGTCGCCCCCAGAATCTGCCCGGCGAACTTCACGCTGGGCTTCAGCGAGTACACGTCGTCCATGGCGCCCACGCACACGATAGTGAGCAGCCCGCACATCACACCGGCGTGGTTGATGGCCCGATCGGTGCCGTGGATGTAGAACCCGGCCCAGCCGAAAAAGTACTCTCCGGCCACCTCCACGATGAGCGCCGCCGCAATGCCCGCTGCCATGGCGACGCCGCCCATGCGCGGCGTGGGCTTCTTGTTGACGCGCCGGGCGCTCGGGTAATCGACGGCATCCAAACGCAGGGCGAGCCTCCGTGCCAGCGGGACGCACAAATACGTCACGACGAAGGCAAGGAGGCCCAGCACCAGGAAATGTCGCAGAGTTACTCCCACGCGGCGCGCATGCAGCCTAGAACTCGAGGCCGCGGAGCCACTCGGTGAGCTCGGCCAAGGTCTCGTCGGTCACGCCCAGGCGCTGCTCGCGCTCCTGCAGGTACTTCTCGCGCTCCACGAACTGCGCCAGCTGCTCGTCGGAGAACTCGCTCATATCGATGCCCCGCACGTCCACGACGCGCTTCGCGAAATCGGGCAGCTTGTCGTTCATGGCCGTGATCTTCACCACGTCGCCCGTGTGCGGCGCCTCCACATAGTAGCCGTCGCCCAGATACATCGCCACGTGGTGCACGTCCCCGCCGTCGGCGAAGAACAGCAGGTCGTCCGGGAGCAACTCCTCGAAGGGCACCTCCACGCCCACCTCGCACTGATAGTAAGTCGTGCGCGGCAGCTCGATGTTGAACACCTCGCGGTAGCAGTACTGCACCAGACCCGAGCAGTCGAAACCGGCCGGCGTCGTGCCGCCCCACAGATACGGCACGCCGAGGAACGAGTTCGCGCAGGCGGTCAGATCGTTCAACGTGCGGGCCTCGCGCACCGGCAGGGGCTGGCCCGTGGCGATGAGCGTATCGAAGCCCTCGAAGCGCTCGGCGTCGATGGCATCCTGGTGCTGCTGCATCGGCGTGTCCGCCGCGGGCATGGAGGGCTTCTCCAGATACACCGGCACGTGGTAGAGCTCCTCGGCCGCCGCCATCTGGTCGCTCCACTCGGCGAGCGCCTGCTGGTACTCGCTCGTGCGGGCGACGTAGTCGCGGTACTCGGCCACGAGCGCCTCGTATTCCACCTTGTCGGTCACCGGATCGAGATACTTGTCCAGCCCCGTGACCTCGTCCTTCACCGGCAGCACGAAGGTGTCGGCCAGCTCGTAGGTCAGCGGCACGTCGAAACGGGTGAGATCGTAGGTCTCGATGAGATCCTGCAGCTTCTCTGAGTAGAAGATGTCCGTGGCATAGCGCCCCACGAGGAAGTCGCACGCGTCCACAAAGCTGTCGGAGTTCGACTTGCGCGCGCCCGCGTAGAAATCGCCCATGGAGTTGCTGAGCAGGTCGGCGTAGTCGGAGAGCGACTCGTCCACCGTCTCGTACTGGCGGAAGTCGCTCATGATGGTGTAGGTGGCGCCGGTGCCGTCGTCCTCGCGCGTGGGCAGCTGCACGGAGTTGCCGTGGTAGGTGCCCTTGATGCCGAACAAGTTGTTGTTCGGCGCCTGGGCCAGCGTGGAGTTGCCAGAGGCAGACTCCAGAATGGCCTGGGCGATCATGACCGACGCGTACAGATCGTTCTCGGCGGCGATGGTGCGGGCCGACTCGCCCACCAGCGAGATGAACTTCTCGGTGGTGAGGTCCTCGCTGTAGTGGCGCGCCACGTAGGCCGAGTTGTCGATGTGCGTGAAGGAGATGGAAGGCACCGTGACGGCCACCTGCTTGAGCGGCGTCTGGGCCTGCCCCTTGATGGCGGCGGCTGTGTGCGACTCGTCGGTCACCCCGCCGGCATTCCCGGGCTTCTGGACGCCGTCATCAACCGGGTTATCTGTATCGATGACCGGCTCGTCCGGCGTCGCGGGCTGATCGGGATCGGTGGGCTCGGCAGGGTCGGTCGGATCCGTGGGGTCGACGGGATCGACCGGATCGACCGGGTCGACGGGATCAACCGGTTCACCCGGATTATCGGGGTCGACGGGATCGGTCGGGTTGGTCGGATCCTCAGGGTCAACGGGGTTCGTCGGATCCGTCGGGTCAGTCGAAGCAGGAGGCTGGTTCGGGTCGGTCGGCGCATCTGGATCCGTCGGATCAACGGAATCGGTCGTATCTGTAGAATCCACCGGGTCAGTCGACCCGCCGGGTTCAACAGAATCCGTCGGCGTTTCGGGAGCCGTGGGCTCCTCCATGCCTGGATTATCCGTATCCGGCACCTCGGACTGAACCGGCGTCTCCGTCTTCTCGGGTACCGACGTGGTTTCCACGGGATCGGTCTCCGGCTCTGGCTCCGGCGTCTCGGTTTCTATCGTAACCGGCTCGTCATCGGTCGCCAGGTTCCACAACTCCGCACGTTGCTCTTCCGTCAGATTACCGAACTGCCCAGCATTGGCCGCCATGTAATCGACGCAGGACTTATAAAGGGTCTTACCCTCGCTGACCCACGCGATGGCCTCTTCGTAGCTGGCCGGAATATCGTGACCGCGGTTGTCCTTAATGGTATGCCCATCGCCGTCCTCGGCGTAGCCGGTGGTGTACGTTGCGGCCACGCCGCCCACAGGGGCAACGACCAGCGCCGCAGCAGTGAGAATAGATACTGCCTCCCTCGGTGAAGTCATCGTGCCTCCTCTATCGTCGTCGTTTCGCGTTTGCGCATTTGGGTGCGCAAAACCAGGGCAATAAAATGCCTGGAAGCTTGCATTATAACGTGAAGAGAAGGGCTGTCCAACAGGTAATTTGCACTTATTGACAGATGTTGAGTGGGTAAATCAGCAGATCATTTGGCAAGTAAGACGCCTCCACCGTTTCTGAACTGGCATTTTATCGCAGAATTCGCACGGCATCCTCGCAAAGGCAACAAATATAGTTTTTGAATAACCCCTGCCCGATGGCCGTTTTCGCTGATAAGCGGAGTCATCTTTACTCGATGACGCGCTTGGCGAAGTCGGGGGCGAAGTAGTCGAAGGTGGCGCGCATGACGCGGCCGCCGCCCGTGGAGGCGTGGATGTACTCGCCGTCGCCGGCGTAGATGCCCACGTGGTAGACGCCCGAGCCCGACCCCCAGAACAGAAGGTCGCCGGGCACCAGCTCATCCAGCGAGACCCCGACGCCCAGCGCGCTCTGCTCGGCAGCCGTGCGCGGCAGCTCGCGACCGAGAGCGTGGGAGAATACCCAGCGGGTGAACCCGGAGCAATCGAAACCCGAAGGGGTCGTGCCGCCGTAGGAGTACGGCACCCCGAGCTGCGCATCAGCCTCGGCGACGACCGACTGCCGCCGGCCCTCGAGAGCCTCAGCCTCAGCTTGGGCGGCCGCCTCGTCGGCCACATCACCCACGTACTCTTTTATCTCGCGGGCGAAGTCCTGAGTCTTCGTAAAGGGACTTTCCACCTCGGACGCATAGGCCGCAGGATGGGAGAAGGCGGTGCACAACGCCGCCAGAAGAGCAGCCGCGACAATCATCCCCGCGGCCTTGGTGTGCGCTTTGAACATAACCATGGGGCCGAAGCCTAAAGGAGGAAGACGCGCCCGCCAACCCCCTCCACAACTTGCCCGCCTTCAGTTCACGCCCCGTGCGCGAGAACTAAACCGAACCCCCACGCCCCCTCCACGCCTTCCCCATTCATGACAAAGGAAGTTAGAAGAGAAGTTGGGTCCGGCGGAGACGCGGGGTGCTGCTCACAAAGCGAGTTCCGCAGATGGTATCGAAGGCGCAAAGGGCGTGGGACGAGGATCGCCCGACGCCTTCGATACCATCGAGGACTGTCTGAGCGACTGAGCAGTACCCCGCGGCTCCGCCCCCGGAAGCCCCGCACCTACACCTCGCGCGGAACCTCCCCGGTCTCCAGCAGGTTCAATAGCTGCGCCTCGTCCAGCACGGGCACGTCCAACGCCACCGCCTTGTCGTACTTCGAGCCCGCGTTCTCCCCCGCCACGACGAAGCTCGTCTTCTTCGACACCGACCCCGACACCTTGGCCCCCATGGCCTTCAGGCGCGCCCCGGCCTCGTCGCGGGTCATGCCCGAGTGCGCAAGCATCCCCGTCAGCACGAAGGTAAGGCCCGCCAGCACCTGGGGCACCTCCTCGCCGACAGCGACGGCCTCATCGGCCATGGTCACGCCGGCCGCGCGCAACCGCTCGATGACCGACACGTTGTCCGGCGTGCGGAAGAACAGCCACATCCCGTGGGCCACCTTCGGCCCCACGCCGTAGACGCCCGCCAGCTCGTCCTCCCCGGCCGCCGCGAGCGCGTCCATGGAGGGATAGGCCGCCGCAATGGCCTCGGCCGTGGTCTTACCCACGTGCCGGATGCCCAGCCCGAACAGCACGCGCGCAAACGAGCGGCCCTTCGACGCCTCGATGGCCGCCACGAGCTTCTTCGCCACCGTGTGCCCGAGGCGCACCGGCTCCCCGTCGGCCTTCACGCGGCCCATGTCCAAGCTCGCCAGCTCTTCTTCGGAAAGCGAGTAGTAGTCGGCCACGTCCGCCACGCGCCCGCTCTCCACGAGCCGCGAGACGATCTCCTCCCCCATGCCGTCGATGTCCAGCGCCCCGCGGCTCGCCCAATGCAGAAGCCGCTCCAGCGCCTGGGCCGGGCAGTCGATGGAGATGCAGCGGAACGCCACCTCGCCCGGGTCGCGCACCACGGAGCTGCCGCAGCTCGGGCATACGCTCGGCATCTCCCAGATGCGCGCCTCGGGGCTGCGCAGGGAAAGCACCGGCCCCAGCACCTCGGGGATCACGTCGCCCGCCTTCCGCACGATGACCGTGTCGCCCACGCGCACGTCCTTGCGGTGTACCTCATCCAGGTTGTGCAGCGTCGCCCGGGCCACCGTGGAACCAGCCACCACCACGGGCGTAAGCTCCGCCACCGGCGTGAGCGCGCCGGTGCGCCCCACCTGCACGGTGATGTCGCGCAGAAGCGTCGTCTTCTCCTCGGGCGGGAACTTGAACGCGATGGCCCAGCGCGGCGCCCGGGCGGTGAACCCCATAGCGCGCTGGCGGGCGAAGTCGTTCACCTTCACCACCACGCCGTCGATCTCGTAGGGCAGCGACTCGCGCCGATCCAGGCACTCACGACAGAAGCCGCGCACTTCCTCGGCCGTGGTGCACAGCCGCACGTCCGGGTTCACGTGGAAGCCGGCCTTCCGCAGCCACTGCAGAAGCTCCCACTGGCCCTCCACCTCCAAGGCGGCGTCATCGGCGATGGCGTACATAAAGGTAGAGAGGTCGCGCATCTTCGTCACGGCCGGGTCCTTCTGGCGCAGCGAGCCGGCGGCGGCGTTGCGCGGGTTCGCGAAGGGGGCGCGGCCCTCCTCCTCGGCGGCGGCGTTCAAGGCCTCGAAGCTCTTCTTCGGCATGTACACCTCGCCGCGCAGCTCCAGCGTCTCCACCCCCGGCGCGATGGCACCGCGCGCCTCGTCGCGCAGGCGCAAGGGCACGTCGCGCACGGTGCGCATGTTCACGGTCACGTCCTCGCCGGTGGTGCCGTCGCCGCGGGTGGCCGCTCGCACGAGCACGCCGTCCTCGTAGGTGAGCGCGATGGAGCTGCCGTCGATCTTCAGCTCGCAGCACAAAGGCGGAAGCGCCCCTCCGCAGGCCTCGGCGGTGCGTTCCATCCACTCGTCAAGCTCGTCCAAGTCCATGGCGTTGTCGAGCGAGTACATGCGCCGCTCGTGCACGACGGGTGCGAACTGCTCGCCCACGTAGCCGCCGACCCGCTGGGTGGGCGAGGAGGCCGTCACCAGCTCCGGGTGCGCCGCCTCTATCTCGCGCAGTTCCCGCATGAGCGAGTCGAAGGCCGCGTCCGAAATGGTGGGCGCGTCCAGGGCGTAGTACTGGTAGCTGTGGTGCTCGATCTCGCGCCTGAGCGCCTCGGCCCGCGCCGCCGGATCCTGTCCTTCGAACAGATTGCCCTGCTCCGCCATGATTCCTCGCTTTCCGCATGAAGAGGCCCGGAAGCGTTTCCGGGCCTCGAATCTCTTCGCGCCTATGGTATCACTGGCGCGGCCGTAGTGCCGCCAACTCCTCGCCTAGCGGGCGTCGCTTCCTCAGAGCGCAACTCCTCCCGAGCGTGCGCACTTCCTAGTGGGTGTGGGCCACGATGGTCGCCTGGGGCAGCGACACGCCGTAGACGGCCATCTGCACGCCGCGGGCCATGAGGAAGAAGCCCAAGAACAGCGCGAAGGTGCCCGGCCACAGGAAGAAGGCGATGCCGCAGAACAGCGACACGATGCCGGCGAACAGCACCCAGCCCCAGCCGGGAAGCGCATCGTGGAAGCGGACGGCCGCCACAATCTCGAAGATGCCGTAGGCCACCACGAAGATGCCCATGACCCAGGGAATCACCACAGCCGACGCTATGGGATGCACGATGAACAGCACGCCCAAGATAATGTCGCAGACGGCGTAGGCGAGCGCCCAGCCGGACAGCCCCTCGGCCTCGCGGTACTTAAAGTAAGCGTAGGCATCCACGATGCCCGCGGCCAGAAACATGCAGCCGGCAATGACAGCGATGCTCACCAGCGTGAGCCCCGGCACCATGAGCAGCACGAATCCGATGATGACCAGGGCGATGCCCGCGGCGAACAGGCCCCAGTTGCGTCCTACCTTGATGTCCATGATAATCACAACTCCTTAACCCTTTGGCTATCCGCCATCGCAGTGTGCTACGGTGACGATATTCATTCTAGAAGCGGGAACATGAGAATTACGCCGCACGGCCGTCCCGTTTCCGACAGGATTGCGCTGCGTTGGCGCTGCGTTTCATGAGGGTTTCGCTCATTATTTGGAAGGTGTGGAAGAGATGGAAGACGCAGAGGATCTGAAAGTGGCCCCCGGCCGGGGCAATGCCGAGCTGGCCTGTCTGCTGCCGCATCCGGCCGCCGATGCCAACAAGTACACCCGCGGGCACTTGAGCCTCGTGGTCGGATCGGCCGCCTACCCCGGCGCGGCCTGCCTGGCGGCTGCGGCCGGCGAGCGTGGCGGGGCCGGCTACACCGAGGTGTTCTGCGCCGGGAAATCGATGATCACCGTGCGCGGCTGGCGGCCGTCTTTGGTGGTGCGCGACTGGAGAGCGTGGAAGCCGGCCAAGGCGCCGGCGCCCCGGCCGGGCCACCCGACGGCCTGCGTCATCGGCTGCGGCTTCGACGCGGCGGAAACCTCCCTCACCTCGCTTCTCATGGAGACGGTGCGGGGCTGGGAGGCCCCTCTGCTCATCGACGGGGGCGCCCTCGGGCTTCTCGCCAACGCCACCGGCCTGCGCCTGGCCCGCGAGCGGGCCGCCGCCGGGCGCTCGACACTGCTCACGCCCCACGGCGGCGAGGCGACGCGGCTGGCCCAAGGCGTCCGGGAGGCCCTGGAAGAGGCCGATGACGCGGCCGCCCGCGGAACGCGCAGCCCCCTCGCGGAGGCCGCGGGCGCCCTCTCCCCCGCAAGCCGCGCCACGCTAGCCGAAGCCGACCCCGCGCCTGCGGCCCTGGCCTGCGCGCTCGCCGAGGCCTACGGCGCCGTCGTGGCCCTCAAAGGCCCCGTGACCTTCATCGCCTCGCCCGACGGCACCGCGGAGGTCATGGACCGGGGCACGTCCGCGCTCGCCAAGGCCGGCACGGGCGACGTGCTCGCGGGCATCGTCGGCGCCCTGCTCGCCCAGGGACTTTCCCCCCGCGACGCCGCGGCCCTCGGCTGCGCCCTGCACGCCGAGGCGGGCCGGACCGCCGCGGCCGCCCTCACCGACATCTGCGTCGCCGCCGAGGACCTCATCACCTACCTTCCCGACGCCATCCGCGCCATCGAGTCCTAAGGCGGGGCGGCACGCTCGCCCCCCCCTATTGACAGGGGTTAATAGCGAATCTCGCCACAATTGCGGCATTATAGCCTTATACTGAGGTGTCATTGAGAGCAGAAAGGGGAGGCCGTGCACGCCGTCAAAGTCGACAGCCGCAAGATCATGGCCGCAGGCCTGGTCATCGTGGCCGTCTTCGCCGCCGTCGCCATCACGGTGAACCTGTTCTACCTGGGGCAGATCCAGTCCCTCGTGCGCAACACCACGACCACCTCGGTCATGGAGCTGGCCACGGCCCGCGCCCACTACCTGGACGAATGCCTCGCCTCCGATCAGAACTCCGTGAAAAGCCTCGCTCACTTCATCGCCGACGTCACCCCGCAAGAGGCCCGCGACCAGGTGAAGGACTTCATCTCCACCCACGAGGCCGCCGCCGCCTGGATTCGTTCCAAGGACGGCAGCACCTGGTGCTCCTCGAGCGAGACCGACCTGTACGATCCGGCCTTGGAAGACGAGCTGTTCGGCCCGGCCATGGCCGGCGAGACCGGTTCCTCGGAAATGTATCTCGGCCACGGCGGCGAACGCCGCATCCTCTTCTACGCCCCCATCGTCGACGCCCCCGTCACCGCCGGCCCCGGGACGACCGCCACACCCGCGGATCCCGGCGACGTCCTCGGCGCCGTCTACGTCTCCTACCCCGCCGACGAGCTGCAGAACTCCTACGGCACCGCCTATTCCAGCGCCGGCGCCACCTTCGTCGTCGACTCCTCCGGCACCATCGTGCTCGACGCCAACCGCGGCGCCGACGAGGCGGTCCAGGGCAGCCTTTCGGCCCTCATCAACGACAACGCCGACTCGTCCCAGGTCTCCTCGTTGCTCGCCGGCATCGCCTCCGATACCTCCGGCAGCCTCGTCATGACCCTCGACGGCGCCGACCAGTTCGTCTTCTACACCCCCATTAGCGCCAAAAGCGGCTGGTCGCTCGTGACCATCCTGCCGCTTTCGGTGGTGGAATCCGACGGCACGCAGATCGTCGGCATCACCAACCAGATGGTGGCCGTGCTCGCCGTGGCCGTGGCCGTGGCGGCGGCGGCCATGGTGGCCCTCATGGTGTACCGGCGCCGCCGCGAGCACCGCTACGAGCAGTACATCCAGAGCGTGTACTCGGCCATCGGCGCCAACATCGACACCGCCATCTTCATCGTCGATCGCAAGGAGCGCCTCATCGAGGCCGTCTTCGAGAACACCCAGGACATCCTCGGCATTCCGGCCCGTGACTTCTTCGTCCCCAACGAGCTGTCGCCCAACGAGGCCTACGCCAACGTGGCCGCCATCGTGCACTCCGGCGCCGGCGATAAGGCGCGCACCTGGGAATTCGAGGCGGACAACCCGGCGCTGGGCCGCTCCCAGTGGCTGCGCATGACGGCGCGGCCCGTGATGCTCGCCGAGCGCGAGAAGACCATCTTCTCGCTCACCGACGTCACCGCCGACCACGAGATCCGCGCCCGCCTCGAGCGCGCCGCCACCGCCGCCGAGGACGCCAACCGCGCCAAAAGCTCGTTCCTCTCCTCCATGAGCCACGACATCCGCACGCCCATGAACGCCATCCTGGGCTTCTCCACGCTCATCGACCGCGAGGCCGACAACCCCGCCCATGTGCGCGACTACAACCGCAAGATCGCCACCTCCGGCCAGCATCTTTTGGGGCTCATCAACGACGTGCTGGACATGTCGAAGATCGAGGCCGGCAAGACCACCCTGGAAGCAAGCGCCTTCGCCCTCTCCGGCACCGTGGAGTCCGTCGAGGCCATGATGCGCCAGCAGACCGACGCCAAAAACCAAGTGTTCACCGTGGAAGTGGACAAGGTCGAGCACGACCGGCTCGTCGGCGACGAGGGGCGGCTGCGCCAGATCCTCATGAACCTGCTCTCCAACGCCATGAAGTACACGCCCGAGGGCGGCCACATCCTCTTCCGCGTCGACGGCTCCGCCAAGCGCCACGGCGAGCTGCAGCACCTGCGCATCATCGTCCGCGACGACGGCATCGGCATGTCGAAGGACTACCTCGCCACCATCTTCGATTCGTTCACCCGCGAGGAGTCGAGCCTCACCAACAAGGTTCAGGGAACGGGCCTCGGCATGGCCATCACGAAGAACCTCGTCGATCTTACGGGAGGCACCATCTCCGTGGAAAGCGAGCTGGGGACGGGCAGCACCTTCATCGTCGATCTGGACTTCCCGCCGGCCGGCGACGAGTCGGACGGCACCGAGGGCGACGGCGGAAAGCGAGCCGGCGACGCGAGCGGGGCCGACGGGAACGCCCTGGCGCACAAGCACGTCCTCGTGGCGGAGGACAACGCCCTGAACGCGGAGGTCATCACCGCCATCCTGAACATCCACGACGCCACCTGCGAGGTGGCCGCCAACGGCGAGGAGGCCGTGGCGAAGTTCGGGATGAGCGCCCCGGGCACCTTCGACATGATCTTCATGGACGTGCAGATGCCCGTCATGAACGGCCACGACGCCGCCCGGGCCATCCGCGCGATGGATCGCCCCGACGCCGGCACCATCCCCATCATCGCCATGACGGCCAACGCCTTCGCCGAGGACGAGCGCCAGGCCCTCGCCTGCGGCATGAACGCCCATGTCGCCAAGCCCATCGACGTCCACGCCCTGGAACGCGTCGTAGCCAAGCTGTCGCAATAGGGCAAAACCGACCTGTCGCGTTAGCCGCATTTGTCTGTTCGCTTCGCAAAACTCAGCAAACCTCGGGACAAAACATAAAATGCGTCGCAAATGTCGAGAAAATCACGATCGCGCGAGTTCTGAGAAGAGAAAAACTCGCACGATCGTGATTTTCTCCGCAAAATGAGTCAACGAAGGCGCTTCAGACTCGCACAATCGCACTTTTCTCTGCACGAAATGCTGAAAAGTTGTCCCGAGGGCTTGCTTTGGGATATCGATGGTTGCGCAGGAAGGTGGATCGACAGCGGGTTTCGAAGATCGCTCATTCTACCCGGCTGCAAGCGCTCCCGGGAGGTCGTCCAGCAGGGCGCGGGCGTCCTTGAACTGGCGGGTGAGCTCCTCCATGGGGTCGCGCCGCCGCTCGGTGGCCGCCACCGACTCCTCGGTGATGGCCATGGCGCAGGCCACGGCGTCGGTATGGGTGTAGGACAGTGAGAGGGGAATCTCCCGCACGCCCTGTTCCCGGGCCACTTCGCGGGCGCGTCCGGTGAGCACCACGTAGGGGCGCCCCTTGCTCGTGCGGCGCACTTCCACATCGAGCCAGCCGATGCCCTCGGAAAACCCCGTGCCGAGCGCCTTCAGCACCGCCTCCTTGGCGGCGAAGCGGGTGGCGTAGTGCACTTCGGGGTGAGCGTGGGAGTCGCAATAAGCCCGCTCGGCGGCGGAGTACACCTTCTCCACGAAGGCCGGCGAGCGATCGATGATCTTGCGCATGCGCGCGATTTCCACGATGTCCACGCCGAGGCCCACTTCCTCGTTGGGCACGTCCATGGCAAGCGCGCCATCGACGGCGGCTTGGGATTTCTTCGATCGGGCCACTCCATCTGCCTTTCAGATCATCGGGGATACGCAAAGGCGCCGCCTCGTGGTCGAGCGCGGCGCCGAAAGAGATTCGAAGCTATTCGACCGTCACCGATTTCGCGAGATTGCGGGGCTGGTCCACGTCGCAGCCGCGTTTGACGGCCACGGCGCGCGAGAGCAGCTGCAAGGGCACGCTGGCCGTGATGGGCGAGAAGGCGTCGCGCACCTTCGGTACGTAGATGACGTGGTTGGCGTGCTTGGCGATTTCCTCGTCGCCCTCGGTGGCCACGGCGATGATGCAGGCGCCGCGGGCCCGGGACTCCTGCAAATTCGACACCACCTTGTCGTAAACGGGGCTCTTTGTCGCGATGGCCACCACGGGGAATCCCTCGTCGATAAGGGCGATGGGACCGTGCTTCATCTCGCCGGCGGCGTAGGCCTCGGCGTGCAGGTAGCTGATCTCCTTCATCTTAAGGGCACCCTCGTAGCTGGTGGCGGCCCCCATGCCCCGGCCGATGAACAGGGCGCTTGTCGCGTCCACCATGGCGTCGGCCGCCGCTTCCACCGCCGGATCGCAGTCGGCGAGGATGCGCTCGACCTGCTCGGCGGTATCGGCCAGCTCGCTGAACAGCAGCTTGATCTGCCGGCCGGTCAGCCGGCCCACCGCCTGACCGAGCAGCATCGCCAAAAGCGTGAGGGAGACGACCTGCCCCAAAAAGCTCTTCGTGGAGGCCACGGCGATCTCCTTGTTGGCCTTGGTGTAGATGACGCCGTCGGATTCGCGGGCCACCGGGCTTCCCACCACGTTCGTGATGCCGAAGACCTTCGCCCCCTTCACGCGAGCGTCGCGGATGGCCGCCAGCGTATCGGCCGTCTCGCCCGATTGCGATACGGCCACGACCAGCGTCGTGGGCGTGATGATGGGATTGCGGTAGCGGAACTCGCTGGCGACCTCCACCTCGCAGGGGATGCGCGCCCAGCTCTCGATGAGGTTCTTGGCGATAAGGCCCGCATGGTAGGAGGTGCCGCACGCGATAATGTAGACGCGATCGACCAGGTTGAGCTCGGCCGGCGTCATGTCCAGCTCGTCGATGACCAGCGAGCCAGCGACCAGGCGGCCGGCCAGCGTATCGCGGATGACGCGGGGCTGCTCGTGAATCTCCTTCAGCATGAAGTCGGGATACCCGCCCTTTTCGGCGACGTCGAGATCCCAATCGACATGGGTGACGTCGGGCTTAATGGGGTTGCCGGCCTCGTCGTAGTACTCGATGCCATCGGGGCGCAGGCGCGCCATCTGCCCGTCGGCGAGCACCACCACATCACGCGTGGCGTCGATCATCGCAATGATGTCGGAGGCCACGTAGCTGCCGGTCTCGCCGCAGCCCACCACGATGGGGGAATCCTTGCGGCAGGCGATGATCGTGCCCGGCTCGGCATCGGCCATGACGGCCAGACCGTAGGCCCCGACGAGCCGCGCAGCCGCCTCGGCCACCGCCGCACGCAGGTCGCCGGTGCCTTCGGCGAGCATGCGGTGGTAGGACTCCTCCACGAGGTGCGCCACCACCTCGGTATCCGTCTCGCTCTTGAAGACGTGCCCGCGACCGACGAGCTCCTCGCGCAGCTCGGCGAAGTTCTCGATGATGCCGTTGTGCACCACGGCGATGTCGCCGGAGCACGAGGTGTGCGGGTGCGCGTTGGCCTCGCTCGGCTTGCCGTGGGTGGCCCAACGGGTGTGCCCGATGCCGCAGGTGCCCGTCATTTCGAAGTGGCCGAGGGTGTGCGCAAGCTCGGCCACCTTGCCCTTGCGGGTGATCACCTGAATGCCGCCGTCCTGCTCCACGGCCACACCCGCCGAGTCGTAGCCGCGGTATTCCATGCGGGTGAGCCCCTCCACCAGGATGGGCGTGGCGCTCGCCTCACCGGTATAGCCGACGATTCCGCACATAGATGCTCCTTTATCGAAAGCGGGCGACACGAGGCCGCCCTTACTCATTTGCCGGTTCGCTATTGTACCGAAGGGGCGCCGTCCCCGGCCGCCTTCCACGAAAAGCCCGTCTCGACCGCTGCCGGATCAAGCGGAAACACGGGGTGTTCTGACCGAGCGAGTTCCGCAGCGAACAGGACAGGACTGAATGTCCTGTCCTGCAGAGCGAGGACTGCCTGAGCGAATCAGAATACCGCGTGGTTCCGCCCTCGCCCGACGCCTACCCGCGAACCTCGGCGCCGGTGGCTTTTTCCACCTTCGACACGAGCTTGCCGTGGGCGCGCTCCACTTCCTCGCTGGTCAGCGTGCGGTCGGGCGCTCGGTAGACGAGACTGTAGGCCATGGACTTCTTGCCGGCGCCCACGCGCTCCGCATCGCGGTACACGTCGAACAGCGCCACGGATTCCAAGAGCTTCCCGCCGGCCGAGGTCATCACCTGAACCATCTTCTCATGGGGCACGTCCTCGGCCACCACGAAGGCCTGATCCACCGTGACGGCCGGGAAGGTGGGCACGTCCACGTAGTCGCGGGCCGGGCGGCACGCGCGCACGAGCGCCGCCACGTCCAGCTCGAAGGCCACCACGGGCGGCTCGGCCCCGAAGGCGTCGGCCACGAGCGGATGAACCTCCCCCACCCAGCCGACGACCGCGCCGTTCGCCATCATCTCGGCGGCGCGGCCCGGCTGCAGCTGCGGGGCCTCCTCGGCGGAAAGCGCCCGGAAGCGCACTTTGGGCAGCGCCAGCTCGCGGACCAAATTCTCCAGCACGCCCTTGGCGTCGAAGAAGTCGAAGGGCACCGCCGGAGCGTTCCACGCCCCGTCGCGCATGGAGCCGGCCAGAACGCCGGCGAGCTTCTTGCGCTCCTTGGCCTTCTTGCGGCCCTCGGCGGCCATAAACACCGTGCCGATCTCGTAGAGCTGGATGTTCTTCACACCGCGGGCCTGGTTATAGGCCACCGAGCGCAGAAGCCCGGGCACGATGGACTGGCGCATGACCGACATGTCCGCGTTCAGCGGGTTCAGAAGCTCCACGGCCAGCCCCAGCCCCTCGGCCGGCAGGCGCAGACGCTCGATGTCGCCGGGCTCGGCGAAGGAGTAGGTCATGGTCTCGTTCATGCCCGACGCGCGCAGGGTGTCGTTGATCACGCGCACTGTCTCCTGCTCCGGCGTGCGCGCGCCCACGCGCTCGCGGCCGCCGGGCAGCGTGGGCGGGATGCGGTCCATGCCCCACAGGCGCAGCACTTCCTCGTACAGGTCGATCTCGCGCTCCAGATCGGGGCGGAAGGTGGGCGGCAGCACCGAGAGCACGGAGGCGTCGTCGGTGGCCTCCACGGCGCAGCCGAGGCGCACGAGGATGTCCTCGATGAAGTCAGCGGGAATGTCGGCCCCCATCATGGCCACAAAGCGCGGGATGCGGAAGATGAGCTCCGGACGGGCGGTGGGAAGCTCGTACACGTCCACCACGCCGGGGCGCACGGTGCCCCCGGACACCTCGGTCAGAAGCGCCGCCGCGGCTTGCGACACCACTTCGCACAGATGGTCGTCCACGCCGCGCTCGTAGCGCATGGAGGCCTCGGAGATGAGCCCCAAATTGCGGCTCGTGCGGGAGGTGCGGCCGCGCTCGAAGGCGGCGGATTCCAGAAGCACGCAGGTGGTCTCTTCGGTGACCTCGCTGTTCTCGCCGCCCATGACGCCGGCGAGCGCCACGGCGCGCTCGGGGGTGGCGATGACCGTCATGTCCTCGGTGAGCGCGCGGTCCTCGCCGTCCAGGGTGACCAGATGCTCGCCGTCGGCGGCGGCGCGCACGATGATGTGGGCGCACCCGTCGGCGCTGGCCACTTTCGCAAAGTCGAAGGCATGCAACGGCTGGCCGTAGAGGTACAGGATGTAGTTCGTCACGTCCACGACGTTGTTGATGGAACGGCCCCCGGCGGCGGTCACGCGCTCGGCGAGCCATTCGGGCGAGGGCCCCACCTTCACGTTGTCGATGATGCGAGCGGTGTAGCGCGGGCAGCGCGCGGCATCGGGCACCTCAACGGTGACGGCGCCGGCCACGTCCTCGCCGGCAGTGACGGCGGGCAGCTTCTCCACATCGGCAGCCAGCGGCCAGGTCACCGGCTGCTGGTACATGGCGCCCACCTCGCGGGCCATGCCCACCATAGACAGGCAGTCCGGCCGGTTCGGCGTGATCTCCAGGTCGAGCACGGTATCTCCCGCGCCCATGAAGTCCGCCATGGGCTGGCCCACCGGCGCGTCAGCGGGCAGCACCCAGATGCCGGAGTGGTCCTGTCCCAGCCCCAGCTCGCGGCGCGAGCAGCACATGCCGCAGCTCACCACGCCGCGCAGCTTCGATTTCTTGATCTTGAAATCACCGGGGAGCACCGCGCCCACGAGCGCCACGGGCACCTTGATGTCCGCCGCGATGTTCGGCGCCCCGCAGACGATCTGCACGGGTTCCTCGGCGCCCACATCCACCGTCACCACGTGCATGTGGTCTGAATCCGGATGCGGCTCGCAGGTGAGCACGTGTCCCACCACAACGCCCTCGAAGGCCTCGCCGGTCTTCTCCACGCCTTCCACGCCCGTGCCCGTCAAATCGAGCCGGTCGCAGAACGCCTTCAAATCCTCCGGCACCGCCGTATACTCAGAAAGCCACTTCAAGGATACTTTCATGTTTCCTCCTAGAACTGCCGCAAGAATCGCATGTCGCCTTCAAGCAGCATGCGCAGATCGGGCACGTCGTACTTCAGGCAGGCGATGCGCTCCACCCCCATGCCGAAGGCGAACCCCGAGTACTCCTCCGGGTCGATGCCGCTCATGGAAAGCACGTTCGGGTCCACCATGCCGCAGCCCAAGATCTCGATCCAGCCGGTGCCCTTGCACATGCGGCAACCCTCGCCGTGGCAGATGCCGCAGCTCACGTCCGCCTCGGCCGAAGGCTCCGTGAACGGGAAGTAATGGGCGCGAAAACGCGTCTTGCGCTCGGGCCCGAAGATCTGCTTGCACACGTAGTCGAGGGTGCCCTTCAGGTCGCCGAAGGTGATGCCGCGATCCACCACGAGTCCCTCGATCTGATGGAACTGCGGCAGATGCGACGGATCGGCCACATCGCGGCGGTACACCTTGCCCGGGGCGATCATGTAGATGGGCAAGTCCCAATCCTCCATGACGTGCACCTGCACGCCGGAAGTCTGGGTGCGCAGCAGCACGTCGGACTCGCCGCGCACCCGCGAGGTGTCGCCGGACAGGTCGTGCACGTAGAAGGTGTCCTGCATGGAACGGCTCGGATGGTCAGCCGGAGCGTTCAGGGCCGTGAAGTTGTAGTAGTCGGTCTCGATCTCCTCGCCTTCCACCACTTTGTAGCCGAGGCCCAAGAAGATATCGGACACCTCGTCGATGATGCCGTTGATGAGGTGGCGGGTACCCACCTGCTGGGCGCGGCCGGGCAGCGTCACATCCACGGCCGCCGCCCCCATGGCCGCCTCAAGCTCGGCGGCATCGAGCGCCGCCTTGCGGGCGGCCAGCGCCTCTTCCACGTCCACGCGGGCCGCGTTCACGGCACGGCCCACGCTCGCGCGCTCTTCAGCGGGCACCTGGCCCATGGATCTCAAGTACCCGGTCAGCGTGCCGGACTTGCCCAGCACCGCCACGCGCACGGCCTCGAGCGCCGCCGACGTGTCCGCCGCGGCGATTTCGGCCAAGGTGCGCTCGCGCAGCGCCGCCAACTCCTCTGCGATTGCCATAAGGTTCGCCTTTCTTCTCGAGCCAACAAAAAAGAGCCTTCTTCCGTCCCGCCTGGGGCCGCTTGCGGCTTACCAGGAATCCAAGGACGGGAGAAGGCTCTCGCGGTACCACCTCGGTTGGCAACGCTTCAGCGACCCGAAGGGAATCGCAGTGCGGCGTCGCCCGCTTGTTCGCGCTCTGTGACGGGAGCACCCGGCACCCCTACTGGTCGCCTCGCCCGTGGGCGTTCGCGTTCGGGAATGCTGCTCGGAAGGGAATAAGACGCACTCAGAGGGTCGGGCTCTCTCAGCCGGTGAAGCCCTTCTCTGGCGACCGTGACGCGCGTCCGCTGTCTTCGTCATCGCATGTAACGCCACAGTATAGCGCACTTCGAGGCGGAGCGAGCGCAGAACTTTCCCGCTCCCGACAGACGGGAAGCGGGCCGCGGGCACGCGAAAGCAAACGGGAAGCGGGCTCCGACGAGCCGCGAAGAAGCGCAGCGTTCCAGTGGCGCGGCGAGGCGCCCTACAGGAAACGGTACTTGACGGTGCGCAGGCCCCAGGCGCGGCAGCTGGAGAAGCCGAAGGCCTTCCACACGCCCGGCTGCAGATCGAGGGCGCGGGAACCGCCGCCCATGGAGCCGCAGTCGTTCACCGTGGCATAGACGGTCTGGCCGCCGTAGACGATCTCCACGGTGCGCCCGAAGTAGCTGCGGTAGTTCGGCAGCGACTTGGGCACCGCCACGCCCATGGAGTTGTCGTCGCAGACGGCACCGGTGGACGTGGTGCCGGGGTTCGGCGTATTCGGATCGGTGCTGCCGCCGTAGGCCGAGGCCACGCCGGAAAGCCACCCTTCCTCCGAGGAGCCGCCGGATCCGCCCCCGTTGCCGGAGCCGCCGGAGCTTCCCGTGTTTCCGGAACTCCCGGATGAGCCCGAGTTGCCGGAATCGCCGAACGAGCCGCCGTTATCGGAGGGGCCCTCGTCGTCGGAGACCACCGGCTCGCGATCGCCCGTATTGGCGTCGGGGCTCTCCTGCACGGCCGCGGCCGCCGCAGCGGCGGCCTCCTCTTCCTGCTTGCGCAGGGCCTCGGCCTGAGCGGCGAGCTCGGCCAGACGGGCCGCGTGCTCCTCCTGAGCGCCCTCCAGGCGGGCCGTGGCATCCTCCACGACGCTTTGGGCCTCGGCGCGCTTGGCCTCCTGGGCCGCCAACGCCTCTTCCTGCTCGTTCTTCTGGGCGTTCAGCTCGTCGCTCACGTCGTCGAAGGCGCGCTTGCGCTCCTTCTGCTCGGCCACCTCGTCGGCCTGATAGGACATGATCTGAGTGACGTACTCCATGTTGCGGAGCAACTCGTCGAAGTTCTTCGAATCAAGGATGAGGCCCAAAAGCCCCATGGAACTGCCGTCGCGGTACTCGCCCACGGCCACCTGGCCTAAAGCCGCGCGCCCCTCGAGCATGGCCTGCTGGGCCTCCATGGCCGCCGCCGCCGTCTCGTCGATCTTGGTCTGCAGCTCGGCCACCTCGGCGGTGAGCTGCTCGTACTCGCTATTGATCTGGGCCATGCGGGATTCGGCCTCATCCAGCGTGGCCTGCGCCGCATCCACGGCAGCCTGAGTGTCGTCGGCAGGATCGGCCGCAGCCGGAACCGCGCCGATGCCGACGAGGGAGAAGGCGAGCAACAGGGCGAGAAAGACCCTCGTCGCTTTTCCTTTTCCGAACGCTCGCTGTGCCAAGGTTTCCCTTCCGTTCTGCCATTACGCCGCAGCTTGCACCGGGCGAACATGCCGACCGGTGCGCTGCATCGCTCCATCTTCCCCAAATCGACCGACCGAGGCAAGCGTCTTGCCGAAAAAGACACGAGCCGTCGACTCCTTGTCCATGGAGCATAACACTTTTTGACCATAATGCAAATACTTGTTCGTATTATTATTGCAATTTATTCAGTGTTCCGTTATACTGCGCCAAAAGTAAGAGAAAGGAGCGGCCATGCACGCCATGGTAACGGCCCGAGTGCCCCTGGAAATCCGCGACCAGGTGAACGCGAAGCTGCGGTCCATCGGCTCGTCCCCCACCGAGCTGGTGAATGCCGCCTACGATTACGTACTCGCCACCGGCGAGCTGCCCGATGCGCAACGGGGAGAATCTCCCCTTCGCATCACCCTCACGGACGCCCAGGCCAACGAGCTGCGCTTCCGCTTGCGCCAGGCCACGCGCCCCGTACCGGCGTCGTTCTGGGAGGCCCGCGACGGCGCGCCCGCAACCAGGGAAGGAGAATAGCCATGCGCCTGCTCATCGATAGCGACGTTCTGCTCGACTTCATCGGCGAGCGCGAGAGCACCGCCGCCGCCTGGGTGAAGCTCCATGCCATGGAGCTGGCCGGGGCCGCGGAGCTGTGGGTCTCCGCCGAGGCCTTCGGAGAGGTGCGCACCGCCCTCGCCGAGGCCCTCTCCGACCACGACGCCCGCTCGGCTTTGCGTTCGGCCATGGCGTTTCTGTCCGTGTGCTCGATCGACGGCCCCGACGTGCGCTTCGCCCTGGAACACGAGGGGCTGCCCTATCACGCGGCCCTCACCGAATCCTGCGCCCGCAAGCTGCAGGCCGACTTCATCGTCACCCACGGCGGCGAGGTATCCGTCTCCCGGGCCGTGCGCCGCGTGGCCCCCGACGAGCTGTTCAGCGTGCTTGAGGCGGAGCAGGGCATCGTCTTCGACGTCATCGACTTCTAGCGGGGAACCATGATCGACGAAATCCAAGTGAAGGACGTGGCCCTCATCCGCGAGGCCTCCCTTTCGCCCTCCCCCCGTCTCACCGTCCTCACTGGCGAGACGGGCGCCGGAAAGACGGCGCTCGTCAGCGCCGTGAAGCTGCTCGTCGGCGAGCGCGCCGACAGCTCCTGCGTGCGCGAGGGGGCAAAAAACGCCGAAGTGCGGGGACGCCTGTTCCCTTCCGATCCCACCGCCGAAGAGCTCGTCGCGGTGCGCAAGGTCAGCGCCGACGGCCGCAGCCGCGCCACGATAAACGGCGCCATGGCCAGCGTGTCGGAGCTCGCGCGCACGGTGGGGCCGCTGGTGGAGCTCTGCGGACAGCACGAGTACCAATCGCTGCTGAAGCCGGCAGAGCACGGCCGCATCCTCGATGGTTGGGCCGATCTGGAAAGCACCGTAGGGGCGGCCTTTCGCGAGGCCCTCGCCGATGCCCGTGCCGCCGAGACGGCCCTGGAAGAGCTGAGGGCAACGGCGAGCGCCTCCAACACCCAGCTGGAGGAGGCACGCTTCACGCTGCAGCAGATAGAGGCGGTGAACCCCGAGGGCGGCGAGTACGAGGAAACGCGCGACTGGCTCGCCCGGGCCGAGCACGCCGAGGTGCTCGCCCGCAACTCCCACGGGGCCGCCGAGGCGCTCTCCGGCGACGGCGGCGCGCTGGACGCCCTGAACACGGCCATCTCCCTCATCGAGGAGGCCTCCCGGGCCGACGAGTCGCTGGCCCCCTTCGCCGCGTCGCTGAGGGAAATCTGCTTCGTCGTGGAGGACGTCTCCCGGGATATGGCCGGCTACTGCGACGCCATCGATTTCGACGGCGAGTCTCTGGCCGCGGCCCAGAAGCGCATGGGGCAGCTCATGGGGCTCATGCGCTCCTTCGGTCCCACCATGGAGGCCGTCTTCGAGCGCTGGGACGAGGCGGCGGCCCTCGTCGGGCTCGTCGACGACGCCGACGAGAACCTGGCCCGCGCCGAGGCGGCCGCGGAAGCGGCCGAAAGCGCCCTCGCCGAAGCGGCGGCCGCCTATGATGCAGCCCGCATCGAGGCCGCGCCGCGGTTCGCGGCGGCGGTCAACGAGGTGCTCGGACGCCTGGAGATGGGGACGGCGGCGCTGGTGTGCACGGTGGAGCCGCTGCCCCGCGAAAGCTGGAGCGCCGCGGGCAGCGCAAGCGTCGTCTTCGAGTTCAAGCCCGGCGCCTCCATGCAGCCGCGCCCCTTGGCCCGCATCGCCTCCGGAGGCGAAATCAGCCGCGTCATGCTGGCCATCAAGGTGGCTTTGGGCGCAAAGGACGGCACGGAGACCCTTATCTTCGACGAGGTGGACGCCGGCGTGGGCGGAAGCACCGCCAATGCGCTCGCCGCCGTGCTGGCGGAGCTGGCGGAAAGCCACCAGGTCATCGCCATCACGCATCTGGCCCAGGTGGCTGTGCTCGCCGATACCCACTACACCGTGACGAAAACCGCGGGCGACGCGCCCGAAACGGTTCTGACCCCGGTGGAGGGCGACGAGCGCGTGGCCGAAGTGGCGCGCCTGTTGTCGGGCACCGCCACCGAGACCTCCCTCGCCCACGCCCGCGAACTCTTGGGGCAGTAACGCCTATTCCGCTGCCTGCTGGGCCGCCAGCTCTTGGGCGAGGGCCTTGGCGTCATCGTAGGCCAGAAGCTGGTCGATGGTCACGAACTTGTAGCCCTCGGCGCGCAGCTGGGGCAGCGCGATCTTCAGCGCCTCGATGGTCTGACTCCGATCGCCGCCGCCGTCGTGCATGAGCACGACATCCCCTGGCTTCGCCGACAGCAGGCGCTCCGCAATGGCGTCGGCGCCCGGTCGCCGCCAGTCCTCGGTGTCCACGTTCCAGCCGATCTCGCCCGTGATGTAGGGCTGCAAGTTCCAGATGATCTCGTCGTGGAAGTTGCCGCCCGGCGAACGGAACACCTTCGACGCCTCGGCGCCCGTCGCATCCGCGATGGCCTGCTGGCCCATCTGCACCTCTTCAATCTGCTTCTCGGGACTCTGGCGCGTCATGTCCACGCCGTTGCCGCCGCCGGTGGCCGCATGGTCGTAGGAGTGGGTGCCGATCTGGTGACCCTCGGCTGCCATGCGCTTGATCGTCTCCACGTAATCGGTCTTATCGGAAATCTGCTCGCCGATCGTGAAGAACGTCGCCACGGCGTCGTTCTCCTTCAGCACGTCGAGCAGTTCCTGGGTCGTGGGCCACGGGCCATCGTCGAAGGTGAGCGCGATGACTTTCTCGCCGTTCGTGTTCGCGTTGTACTTCAGATAGACGTTGTCGGAGCCCTCCTTCACGGTTTCCTCCACCGTCTTGCCCGACACTTTGCCGGTGCGCTTCTCCACCTGGGCCGCCTCACCGGGCACGTACACGTGGATGGCCCCCTCGCCCAGCTCCACCTGGCCCGGGGCCGTCTCCTCGGTAGTTACATCGTATTCCTCGGTCACATCGGCGCCGTCGTCCAGCTGGACCACATCGCCCTTGTGCAGCTCAGTTGCGCCGTCGGTCACCTCATTGCCGTTGACCGTGCCGGCAAAGGCAGCGCCGCCGCCCTCTTCCAGAACCTCCCCGTCGACGGCGAGCAGATTGCCCGGCTGCGGGGAGACGACGCCCTCGGCGATCATGTCGTTCAAGGTCGTCCCCCGATCCACCGTGCGCGTCATGCCGTTGACCGTCACGTTGAACTGCAGCGGGTTCAGATACAGGTACACCCCCACGCCGATGGCGGCCAGAATGACCACGGAGACGATAATGGAGACGACGCTCGCCTTCTTCTTGCCCTTCTTCTTGTAGCGCCCCATGTCGGCATAGGGAGCCACCTGGCCATCGGCCTTGGTGGCCGGAACGACCCGCGGGGGCACCTGGGCCGCGTAGCCCGCATAGCCGTGCGGCGACGCCGCCTGGCGAGGCTGGGGCTGGGCCTGCTGATAGGCGTGCGGCTGATAGGACGGCGCCTCATGCAGGCGCGGATCCTGCGTCTGGGCGCCATAGTCCGTCTGCTCGCGAGGCGCTGCCGGCTCCTGCTGCGGGGAAGGGGCCTGCGCTGCCGGCTGGGGGCGCATTTCCGGCGGGACGGCCGCCGACTGCGGCTGCGGTGCTGAGACCCCGTGGGAATGGGGAACCGAGGCCGGCACGGAGGCGCCGGGGTGGCGCCGGGTGGGCTTCTTGTGCTGTCGCGGGTTGTTGCGGGGGTTATTCGAACCTTGGGAGGCGGGCTGATCGGGCATCGCTTTATTCCTTAGGAAGTACTTCAGGTGGTGCAGGTGCTTTCTCGCGATTATACGACGAAGTGACGGGGCGTTCACGGCAGAGCAGCTTACATTTCCGTAAAGTTCGCAATCCGTCCCGAATCCACGAAAACTGAACAGCCCGCGCCGTCCCAGAGGGCACTTCCCCGCCGCGCCACCGTCCCGCAGGGGCACCGTCCTGCGAAGGTCGGCGTCCTGCGAGACGAATCTTGCGGCGATGGCAGGAGCCCGGGCGCAGCGCCTTTAGCTCGCGCGCGACGACCCGTAGGCGGCGTGCTTGCGGTTGCCGTAGGCGCTCCCCTTTCGCGCGCCCTTCTTCAGATCCTTCAGCACGTCTTCCTCGGACTTGTCCTCCACGGTACTCTTTAGCTTCACCACCTGATCGCGCAGACGCGCCGCCTCCTCGAAGTCCATGTCGCGGGACGCGGCGGCCATGTCGTCCTCCATGGACGAGATGAGCCGCAGGACCTCTTCGCGGGAAAGCTCTGCCAGCTCCTTATTCACCTGCTCGGCAGTGGTGCCCTCCACATCTTCCGTGATGAAGCCCATGATGTCGTTGATGGCCTTGCGGATAGTCTGGGGCTTGATACCATGCTCCTCGTTGTAGGCCATCTGGATGTCGCGGCGCCGGCGCGTCTCGTCGATAGCCCGGCGCATAGAATCGGTGATGCGATCGGCGTACATGATGACCTGGCCGGACACGTTGCGGGCCGCGCGCCCGATGGTCTGGATGAGCGAGCGGTGGTTGCGCAGGAAGCCCTCCTTGTCGGCATCCAGGATGGCCACAAGCGACACCTCGGGCAAGTCGAGCCCCTCTCGCAGAAGGTTGATGCCCACGAGCACGTCGAACTCGCCGCGGCGCAAGTCACGCAGGATCTCCGTGCGCTCCAGCGTGGCGATGTCCGAGTGCATGTAGCGGGCCTTCACGCCCTGATCCAGCAAATGGTCGGTCAAGTCCTCGGCCATCTTCTTCGTGAGCGTCGTGATGAGCACGCGCTCGTTGCGCGCCGCCCGCTCCTTCGCCTCGTCGATGATGTCGTCGATCTGGCTGGCGCTCGTGCGCACGACGATCTCCGGATCCAGAAGGCCCGTCGGACGGATGACCTGATCCACCTTCGCCTGGCTCACGCGCTCCTCGTAATCGCCCGGCGTGGCCGACACGTAGATGAACTGCGGGATGCGCTCCTCGAACTCGTCGAAGCGCAAGGGGCGGTTGTCCAGGCAGCTGGGCAGGCGAAAGCCGTGCTCGGCGAGGGTGATCTTGCGGGAGCGGTCGCCCTCGTGCATGCCGCGGATCTGCGGCACCGTGACGTGGGACTCGTCGATGATGCAGAGGAAGTCCTTCGGGAAGTAGTCGATGAGGGTGTAGGGCGGCTCGCCCGGCGCACGGCCGTCCAGATGGCGCGAGTAGTTCTCGATGCCGGAGCAAAATCCCATGGTCTCCAGCATCTCCAAGTCGTAGTTCACGCGCATCTCCAAGCGCTGGGCCTCGAGCAGCTTCCCCTCTTCCTTGAACTGCATGAGGCGCTCGCGTAGCTCGTCCTGAATCGTGCCGAGGGCCTTGTCCATCTTCGGCCGCGCCGTAACGTAGTGGGAAGCCGGCCAGATGGGCAGCGCCTCGTAGCTGTTCAGCACCTCGCCCGTGACCTGGTCAATCTCGTCGATGGACTCGATCTCGTCCCCCCAGAACTCGATGCGCACCGGGTGGTCGGCGTAGGGCGGGAACACGTCCAGCGCGTCGCCCCGCACGCGGAAGGTGCCGCGCTTCTGCTCGTAGTCGTTGCGGTCGTACTGGATATCGATGAGCTCATGGATGACCTCGTCGCGATCCATCTCCTTCTGCTTGTCGACGAACACTGCCATGCCGGCGTAGTCCATCGGTGAGCCGATGCCGTAGATGCAGCTCACCGACGCTACCACGATGACGTCCCGCCGCGAGAGCAGAGCCGAGGTGGCCGCATGGCGCAGCTTCTCCACCTCCTCGTTGATGGAGGCGTCCTTCTCGATGAAGGTGTCCGATGAGGGCACGTAGGCCTCGGGCTGGTAGTAGTCGTAGTAGGAGACGAAGTACACCACGGCGTTGTCGGGGAAGAACTCCTTCAGCTCGGCCGCCAGCTGGGCCGCGAGCGTCTTGTTCGGCGCCATGACGAGTGTGGGCTTCTGCACCGCTTCGATGGTTTTGGCCATGGTGAACGTCTTGCCCGAGCCGGTGACGCCCAAGAGCGTCTGGTAGCGCAGGCCCTCTTCCACGCCCTTCGCAAGCGCCGCGATGGCCTCGGGCTGATCCCCCGAGGGCTCGAAGGGCGAGACGACCTTAAACGGGGTGTTCGCCAGCCGCACCTCGGGCAGCTTCCCCGCCATTTCCATACCTTCTATATTGGAAAGATGAGTGGACACGCGCGTCCCTCCTCTCGCAGTAATTCTCTATAAGGAGAACAGTCTAGCACCTTCCGCAAGAAATGAACAGATGTTCGCTTAAAGTTCACAGCGCGACCGTGCTGTGGCGCCGGCACCCCTCCCCTAATGATGAGTGCTATACTCTGCAATCGCTGTTGACATCTCGTGACGTGAGGAGCTCATCGTGGCGAACGTGAAGAACGTGGCCCCCGGCGTCGGTCTGTGCGCCGCCATCGCCATCCCTTGCTGGTTTCTCGGCGAGGCGCTGCCCGTGGTGGGCGGCCCGGTGTTCGCCATCCTCATCGGCATGGTCATCGCCCTTTGGTGGAAGCAGCCCGCGCGCGGCACCGTGCAGGACGGCATCGCCTTCACGGCGAAGAAGGTGCTGCAGTACGCGGTCATCCTGCTGGGCTTCGGGCTGAACCTCGCCCAGATCGCGGCCGTAGGCGCCGAGAGCTTGCCTATCATCCTCACCACCATCGCCACGGCGCTCATCGTGGGCTATATCCTCTACCGCGTGCTGTCCGTGGATTCCGCCATCGCCACGCTCATCGCCGTGGGCTCGTCCATCTGCGGCGGGTCGGCCATCGCCGCCACGGCGCCGGTCATCCGCGCCAAGGACGAGCAGGTGGCCCAGGCCATCTCGGTCATCTTCCTGTTCAACGTGGTAGCGGCGCTCATCTTCCCCACCCTGGGAGGCATGCTCGGCATGTCCAACGAGGGCTTCGGCCTGTTCGCTGGCACTGCGGTGAACGATACCTCTTCCGTTACCGCCGCCGCAGCCGCCTGGGACGGCATGCACCCCGGCTCGAACGCGCTGGACGACGCCACCATCGTGAAGCTCACCCGTACGCTCGCCATCATCCCCATCACGCTCGCACTCGGCATCGTCATGGCCCGCAAGGAGAGCGCAGACGAGTCCGCCTCCAACGCTCAGGCAGCCTCCGAGCCCTCGTCGACGCGCCGCAAGGACCCGCTCGGCAACTTCTCTCTGAAGCGCGCCTTCCCGATGTTCATCCTGTTCTTCCTCGTGGCCAGCCTCATCACCACCATCGCCGTGGCCGCCGGCGCCGACGCGGCGGTGTTCGCGCCGCTGAAGACCCTAAGCAAGTTCTTCATCGTCATGGCCATGGCTGCCATCGGGCTGAACACCGACCTCGTGAAGCTCGTGAAGTCCGGCGCCAAGCCCCTCCTCATGGGCCTCATCTGCTGGATCTGCATCGCCGCTGCCAGCCTCGCCATGCAACATATGCTCGGACTGTGGTAAACCGAAAGCGGCCCCGAGGCGTTACGCCATCGAGGCCGCTTTTGCGCCCCTAAACAGCCAGCCGCAGCCTATCGTTTGCTCGCTAACAGGCTCTAGTCATAGGGATTACAATCCAAATCGCGCGGCCAATCATGGCATTCGAGGCAATAGTTGCTGGTCACCTCATTACCCCTAGCATGACATACATTGCATGACAGGTAGCCGCCATGAACTGAGTCGTGAGGATTGGAATCGCCATACGATTCGGTGCGCGCTGCAACGCTTTCATAGGTGCCGCCGTGGCAGCCCAGACAGGCATCGTCGGAAACGTAAGGATCATTTTGGCCAGAGGCCACGGACACCTGCTCCGTATTTGCCTGAGAATCGCCGGTTTCGGACAGGTTGGAACCCGTATTCTCAGCCGAGCAGGCAGCCAGCCCCAAGCAGGCCGTCAAGGCAACTCCGGCGATCATCGCAATAGTACGTTTGCTGTCGATTCTCATAGTTATTCTCCTTGAATGGCATGGCGGGCAGATACATAACCGAAAGTGGCCGCTCGACCGACGGAGGTGGCGGGAAGGTGGCGCGGATAGGTTCCCGAAAAGACTCCGCCCGAGGCATTGCCCGCGGCATAAAGACCTTCGATGGGCTCATCGTCCCAGTTCAACACACGGCACGATTCGTCGATGGTCAAGCCGCCGACCACGGTCAGTACCGTGCTGTTCGTCACGAGGCCGTAGTACGGGCCCTCCGCCAACGGCATGGCGGTTTCCAAGTTGCGGCGGAATTGCAAGTCCTTCTTCTCGGCCGAGGAGAAATAGGCGTTGTAGGTGTCAACGGTTTCCTGGAGAATTGCCGCATCCAGCCCCAGCTGTGGCGCCAAATCGGCCACCGTGTCAGCTTTGAACATCCAGCCCTTATCCATATACTGCTTGATGGTCTCATCTGCGGTGGGCTGCATGTCGGCCATGGCGTCAACCATACCCTGGTTCAAGATAATCCAGCACCCCTTGCCGCGACCAGGCTGCGCATTGATAGCATTGGACACGAAGTTCATCGGCAGCCCCTCGTTCACAAAGCGGACGCCACGTGAATTCACGGCGATGCCAAGCGAGGAGGTAAACCAAATGCCCGGGATGTCAAGGAACTGCGCAGGCGTACCGAAATTGAAGTTCATAACCGCATGGGGAATGGGATCCATTTGAGCGCCCAGCTGCAAACCCATCATGTGCCCATCGCCGGTGGGGCCAGTAGAGGGATCCCAGCAGCTTGAGGCGGCGTAATCCTCGGAGCGCGTCCACGCCTTCATCATATCGGGATTCGCTTCATAACCGCCCGTGCATAGCACGACGCCCTTGGTCGCCTCAACTGCGTAGTAGCCGTCGGCATCCTTCGCGACAGCGCCTGTCACACGGCCCGACGCATCTTGGACCAGCTGCACACCTGCGGTATTAAAGCGAAGATCGATATGGAGTTCGTTCTGCATTACAGCGGTGAGGGCATCCATGACGATAGGACCGAAAATCCAGCTCGTCCAGTTATAGTCCTCGGGAACGGCGAATTTGTGCTCACCCTGAATCACCTGGATGCCATAGCCCGTCTCTGGCTGAGTGGTGTTGTAAATCTTGATATCACGGCCCGCTTTATCTAACGAGTCCTGCATAAAATCGATTGCCTCGCCAGAGTTGTTCACGAGCGACCATACTACATCGGGTCGGGCGCGCCAGTAGGAAGCTCGCAGAATCTCTTCCACATACTGAGCCGGATCAACGACGTTGCCCGTCTCGGCCTGCATGCGGCTTCCGCAGCCGCCCACGCTCTCCCACGTATTGCGGCCCTTGCTCATCTTTTCAAGCACTACCACGTTGGCACCCAGCTCGGCGCCCTTCAGCGCGGCCATCGTGCCCGAAATGCCGCCGCCGATCACCAGCAGATCGCACTGATCGGTGTGAGTTATCTCGTCTGCGCCGATTTCCCGGGACTCGAAGCCCACAGGACCCGCAACGACATCCCATTCAGCCCCATAAGCGGGCATAAGGTTGACGTTCTCTCCGTAAATCTCAATCAGCTCGTTACCCACAGTCGCCGCGGACTCTTCCGCATAGGCCGCGTCGGCTGATCCTGTTGCAGCGGCAACAGCAGTCGCCGTGCACAACCCGCCGGCTGCCAAGCCCGCAAGGCCAACGCCCCGCAGGAACCCTCGACGGGAAATCCCCTGATTTCCCTGCGCATCCATCGTGCTTTTCGATGCACCCATCGCCATCTCCCTTCACTTCTGAACTCACTTTCGTCAAGCGACGGGAGCATTCTGCTGGCTGCACCCTATGCGGAGTCAAGGACTTTTTAGCGCACAAGAGGGGAGAAGACATAGTAGTACTGCACGGCATCGCTTCCATCAGCGCGCAGAGGGAGATTTGCGTACAGGAGCTGCGTGTAAATATTGCCAGTTAACTCCGAGCCTTCCCGGGACAAAGCGGACGACACCATGTCGAGGACACGAACGTATAACGGCTCGTTAAAAGGCATCGTTCCCTTATCGCGTTCGGAAGATTCAGAGAATATCCCATCAACCCGGATCACCAAGGCTACCGCCTTGAACGAGGGCACGAAGCGCACATGAGGGCTAGCCAAGTCGACGTAATCGGCAAAACGAGTTGGAACAGAAAAGCCGCTCCGCGGAAGGTCGGGCGACGGCTCCGCCCCATCTCTCAACCCCTCGACATGATAATGAGGCGTATAGCGGACAAAGGGGATTTCGCGGGACCAGGTGCGCACCAAACGCTGCTGCTCCGAAGAGGCCTTGGTCCAAGCGCTTTCCAGATAGAAAAACGACGGAATGTCGATCACTTCATACGCCTCTAGTAGGTATGGAACCTTCGCCAAGAGCGCCCTATCGCGATCGAGAGATTCAATCAGATCAGAAGCCCGCCGACGCTCCTCCGCCAAAGGGCTTACGCGCTGGCCCAATTCGCAATCCATAGATGTTAAATCACCTGCAAGGATAACCTCTACGGATTCTTTCATCGAGATGCCGTAAGAGCCTAATAGGCGCGCCGTGAGTAGGCACAGCATGTTCTCGAAATGAAATCCCCGATAGTTGTTCTGCCCGCGGGCCCATGGATCTTTCGGCAGATACTTCTCGTAGAGACGAATAGTGCTGGGAGCTACCCCGAGAACCGCACAGAGTTCCTTTGTCGTTATCACATTCCCCTCCTTCAACAAAGACGCCCCATTCAGCATACACCCTGCACCCTATGCCGAGTTGAGAGGTTTTCCAGAAAAGAGAGTGCCCGTTTCTCTTCTCCTATCGTTATAACGTGTTATAATTATCTGAACTGATTGGAGGCATTATGGCAACGGCAACACTTACCAAGGTCGGCAACAGCATGGCCGTCCTCCTTCCCAAGGCACTTCGACAAGAGGCAGCTATAGACCAGGATACCCCCCTGCGACTTGCCTCACCTCGCAAGGGTGTGGTAGTCATTACCTCCATGCTCGACGACGAAGAGGATAGACTTGCTCGCCTACGACGCGTCGAAGCACGCATCGCTGCCCGACGCAATAAGATAAAACCCTGGCCGGAAGGGCTTACCGCTGACGACTTGATTGCGCAGGCAAAGGAGGAGCGCTATCGTGACTTCCTTGCTCTTTGACACCAACGCCCTCATCTACTGGATACATCCCGATTCATCTTTTCACGAGGAAGCGCTCTGCCTTGTGGAGGAGGCATACATCAATCGAAGCACAATATGCGCTCTCTCCTCCTCTCTGAATGATGTTTACTACATCCTCTGTCGCCACTATATGACGGAAGAAGAGGCGCGTGAATCGTTGCGGGACATCGTCGACACCTTCGACCTTATCGATCTCACCGGGCTTTTCGTGCACGAATCCATCGACTCCGACGAACCCGACTACGAAGACGGCCTCATCCGCGTCGCCGCAGAGGAACTTCAGGTAGAAGCTATCATCAGTTACGACAAAGCCGCCTTCAAGAACTCATTCGTTCCGAAGATGACGGCCCAAGAGGCACTTGTTGCTTTCTTCCAAACAGAAAAAGGTCCCGAGGATTGATTTCTCGGGACCCCATTGATTGATTCTAAGTCTAGCAGGTGGCTCTTACAGCTCCTTCTTATACTCGTTCCACCAGGCCAGGACCTCGTTGCGCAGCTCCTCGGGTGTGCCGTCGTTGTTGAAGACCACGTCCGACGCCTCGATGCGGTCGGCATCGGTGATCTGGCGAGCGATGCGGGCGCGCACGTCCTCCTCTGGGAACCCGGAGGCCACGGCACGCTCGATGCGGGTCTCCAGCGGCGCGAGCACCGCCATGACCACGTCGGCGCCGTAGGCCAGCGAGCTCTGACGGTTGCGGAACACCGAGTACTCCACCACCACGGCAGGCTTGCCTTCCGCCTCAAAGCCGTCGATGAGGTCGGTGTAGCGCTCCTCGATGCGGGGCATCGTGATGGTGTTCAGCTTGCGCGTGGCGGCCGGCGTCGCAAAGGCCTTGGCGGCCAGGGCGCTGCGCACCACCTCGCCATTCTCGTCGAAGATGTCGTCGCCGAACGCGCCGCGCAGATCGTCCTTCACCGTATCCCACGTGAGCACCTCGTGCCCCACCTGATCGAGATCGATCCAGGCCAGGCCCTCGTCGGTGAGCGCCTTGCGCGCCGTGGACTTCCCGGCGCCCATGCCGCCGATGAGAAACAGCTTCTTCATGCGAACCTCCTCCAAAACCGCGCACCTTCGCGCGATCATACCCAAGTAATTCAACGGAACCATCATACACGAGAAAGGCCGCTCCGAAGAGCGGCCTTTGAAAAGTCACTGGTCGTTCGCAGTCGCACGAACCCGCAGAGGCTACTCCTCGACGGTCTCCACCTCGACGACCTCGGCCTCGGCCGGAGCCTCGTCCTTCTTGCGGCGGGCCGGCTTCTCCTCGGCCTGCACCGACTCGTCCACGTCGATCTCGAAGCCGAGCTCCTCGGCGGCGGCCTTCATGGACAGGGAGATGCGGCGGCGCTCCGGGTTGATCTCCATGACCTTCACCTTCACATCGTCGCCCGCATGCACGACCTGCGCCGGGGTATCGATGTGGCGACCGGCCATCTCGGAGATGTGCACCAGGCCCTCGATGGAGTCGCCCAGCTCGACGAAGGCGCCGAAGGGCACGATCTTGGTGACCTTGCCGTCGACGATGGTGCCCACCGGGTAGTTCTCCACCAGCTGGATCCACGGGTCGGGCGTGGTCTGCTTGAGACCGAGGGAGATGCGCTCGCGCTGCAGATCGACGTCGAGCACCTCGACCTCCACCTCGTCGCCCACCTTGACGACCTCGGAGGGATGGTTGACATGGTTCCAAGACAGCTCGGAGATGTGCACCAGGCCGTCGATGCCGCCCAGATCCACGAAGGCGCCGAAGTCCACGATGGAGGACACGTTGCCCTTGAGGCGCATGCCCTTGGAGAGCTTGGAGAGGATCTCGGCGCGCTCGTTCTTGCGGCCCTCCTCCAAGAGAACGCGGCGAGACAGCACGACGTTGTTGCGGTTGCGGTCCATCTCGATGACGCGGGCCTCGATCTCGGTGCCCAGGTAGGCGTCCAGATCCTTCACGCGGCGCAGGTCCACGAGAGAGGCCGGAAGGAAGCCACGCAGGCCGATGTCCAGGATAAGACCGCCCTTGACCACCTCGATGACCTCGCCGGTGACCACTTCGCCGGCCTTGAACTTCTCCTCGACGGAAATCCAGGCACGCTCGTACTCGGCGCGCTTCTTGGAGAGGATGAGGCGGCCGTCCTTGTCCTCCTTCTGGAGAACCAGAGCCTCGATCTTGTCGCCCAGGCTCACGATGTCGGACGGATCGGCATCCTTGCGGATAGACAGCTCGCGGGCCGGGATGACGCCCTCGCTCTTGAAGCCGATGTCCACCAGCACCTCGTCGTGCTCCAGCTTGACGACGGTACCGTCGACGAGATCGCCCTCGTCGAACTCGGTCAGCGTGCCGTCGATCATCTCGTTCATCTGCTCATCGGAGATGTCGGAGAAGTCGATCACGGAGGTGTTCTTGATTTCGGTCAAAACGGACCCCTTTCAAAAACTAAATCGGGGACCCTTCGTCATGATGGTTGATACGTACCATGTTCGCTTGCAGAAGCAAGGATCGCGGTGCAACAAACATGTCTCGGGGGCCAACAGATACTTACACTTGCCGCCTATCGGCAAGCCCGCCCAGTATAGCACCGCTCGCGCGCGCTTCATTGTGAATTTTCCCCGAGTGCCGACATTTTTCGCAGCGCGCCCACAAGGCGGCCGAGAAGAGCCCTCAGCGCGTCGAAGGCGCCCTACGAAAGCAGCAGCACGTCCTTCCGGGCGCGCGCCTCGCTACGCACCTCATCGGTAAACCCGCCTATACTGAAGAGGACATAGACGGGCGGGCCGCCAAAGCGCCGGAAAGAGGGGTCGTCCAGGGCCTTTCGAGCCTGCTCTTCCAAGTGCCTCAGCACATTGGCGCCCACGGGCCTCGCCCAGAACTTGCACTCGCCGAACACCGCTCGGCCCTCTTCGGCGCCCAGCCCCACAACGTCCAGCTCCACATCGCGTGCGCCCCACCAAGCGCCCACCCGCTCGGGCATGAAGGGGAGCGCCCCTTCCGCGCCCGCATCCCACAGGCGGTCGCGGCACACGTCCTCGTACACGTAGGCGACCTGCCCGTCGACGAAGTTGTTCCTGATCGTCTTCAGCGCCTCCGCCCGCCGCCCCGTCTCCAACAGCCCCATCTGGGGAAAGACGAAGCGGAACCAGAAGCGCAGGTAGTTGTCCTTGATGCGGTAGAGGCCCTTCTTGCTCTTCTCGGGGTTCTCCTCCGTCACGGGCACCACGCGCTCCAGCACATCGAGCCGCTCGAGCACTTTCAGGTACTTCGACAGCCCCGTCTGCCTCACGTTCAGCGCCGCGGCGATCTCCCCGCTCTTGCGGTTGCCCGCCGCCACCGCCTTCAAAATGGAGAAATAGGTTCCCACCTCGCTCACCTCCTTCGACAGAAGGAAGTTCGGCTCGTCGTACAGATAGCTGCTGGAGTTCAAAACGCTCTTCTCGATGCCGCGGTACACATCGTCCACGCCCCTGAAGCTCTCGATGTACTTGGGGACGCCGCCCGTGACGCTGTAGAGCTCGACCAGTTCGCGGCGCCCGATCTCCTTCGTGAAGAAATCCCGGTAGAACCGAAAGGGAATCTGCTTCATGCGAACCTGCGCGGTGCGCCTCCCGTAGAGGGGGCTGTTATAGGAGAGCACCTGGCTTTCCATGAGCGAGATGAGCGAGCCGCACAGGATGACCATCACGTTGCGCTTGGAAAGCATCGTGTCCCAGATGCGCTGGAAGACGGAGGGGAACGCCGGGTTCGCCTTGCCGAGGTACTGGAACTCGTCCAGCGCGACGACGAGGCGCTCGCCGTCGCTCGTCAGACGGTCGAAGAGAACGTCCCAGTTGTCGACGGACACCTGGCCGAGCAGCTCGTCGCCCGTGAACGCGGCCACCTGTTTCTGGAAGGCCGCGCGGTTCTGTTCCTCCGACTCCTCCGTCGCCAGGAAGTACAGCGCGCGCTTGTCGCGGACGAACTCGGTGATGAGCGCCGTCTTCCCGATGCGGCGCCGGCCGTAGATGACCACCATGGCCGCCTGGTGGTCGGCGAACTGCTCCTCCAAGGCGGCGAGTTCTTCAATGCGATCGACAAACGCGTCCACAATTGCCCCTTTCTCTCCCATGCTTCGTTGGAGGGATATTATACTTCAAAGTATTATACTTCAAAGTATAATCTGATGCACGTCCAGCTCACGCAGGGCCTCCTCGCTCTATTCTTTACTTTCCGCATCATCTTTCGTGAGCGCAGACGTTGCGCTAGAATGAGAGGATGCGTTTGCGTTCGGTCGGCTTCATCGGGATAAGGCTCAGGCATGGAATTGACTCTTTCGGTGTTCCTCTCGCAGGCAGGAGACCATCCGGTCCTGCTCGGCATTCTGGCGCTGGTCATCGGCGTGACCATTATCTCGGGCGCCACCGACGCCCCCAACGCCATCGCCAGCGCGGTCTCCACCCGCTGCCTCACCCCCGGCGCCGCCCTCGCGCTCGCTGCCGTGTTCAACTTCGTGGGGCTGGTGGGCATGACCTACATCTCCACGGCCGTGGCCCACACCATGTTCAACATGGTCGATTTCTCCGGCAACACCCACCAGGCGCTGCTCGCGCTCATAGCCGCCATGATAGGCTCCATCGGCTGGGGCGTCTTCTGCTGGTTCTGGGGCATTCCCGCCAGCAAGTCCCACTCGCTCATCGCCGGCGTCACCGGCGGCGCCATCGCGCTGAACGGGCTGGCCGGCGTCGTGCTCTCCGAGTGGATGCTCGTCATCTACGGCATGGTGTTCTCGCTGGTGGGCGGCTTCATCCTCGGCATGGCCACCACCAAGATCATCGAGTTTCTCTTCTCCGGCGTCAACCGCCAGCGCGGCAACAAGGTGTGCATGGTGCTGCAGGACATCTGCGCCTGCGCGCTGTCGTTCCTCCACGGCGCCCAGGACGGCCAGAAGTTCATGTCCATCGGGCTTTTGGGCATCGCGCTCGCCTTCGGCATGGAGACGAGCGGCTCCACCGACTTCCCCCTGTGGCTCATGATCATCTGCTCGGCGGCGATGTCGCTGGGCACGCTGCTCGGCGGCAAGCGCATCATCAAGTCCGTGGCCATGGACATGGTGTCGCTGGAGAAGTACCAGGGCGTGGCGGCCTCCCTCTCCACGGTGATCACGCTGTTCGTGGCATCCATGACCGGCATGCCCGTCTCCACCTCCCACTGCTCCACCGCCTCCATCATGGGTGTGGGCGCCTCGAAGAGCTTCCGCCGCGTGAACTGGGGCGTCGCCCGCCGCATGGTGTGGGCCTGGGCGCTCACCTTCCCCTGCTGCGGATTCATCGGCTGGGCCCTGGCCAAGCTGTTCATGATGCTGTAGAAAAGGGCCCGGACATGAGTCCGGGCCCTTGGGTGAACCGCAGCTGGGATCGCCTTACGCTTCCTCAGCGGCTTTTGCTTGGGCCTCGCGGATGGCCTTGGTCATCTGATCCACGCAGGAGGTGGAGCGCCGCCCGCAGGTGTGGCCCTCCATCATAGCGACGATGTCGTCGACGTTCTGGCCGGCCACCAGCTTGGAGATGGCCTTCAAATTGCCATCGCAGCCGCCGGTGAACTGGACGCTCTTAATAGTGTCGCCGTCCAGTTCCACATCAATCTGGCGGGAGCAGACGCCGCGGGGAATGTAGGTGTGCATGTCGGTTCCTTTCTCGCACCTTGTTTCGGCGAGATTGTACCGCATTGTGGCCTACACCGCCGTCGCGCCGCGCTCGCCGGTGCGGATGCGCACCACTTCCTCCACGGGTGCCACGAAGATCTTGCCGTCGCCCACCTCGCCGGTGCGGGCGGCGCCCACGATGGTGTCCACCAGCGCGTCCACCGCGTCGTCTTCCACCACTACCTCGAATTTCACCTTCGGCACCATGTTCAGCATCACTTCGGTGCCGCGCACGTACTCGCTCCAGCCGTGCTGGGCGCCGCAGCCGTGCACCTGCGAGATGGTCATGCCCTTCACATCGGCGGCGAACAGGGCATCCTTCAGCGGCTCCATCTTCTCGGGCCGCACAATAGCCGTTACTCGTTTCATAGCTGTCAGCTCCTTTCTCAATCGCTTCCGCAGGCTAGTCGAGGCCCAGGTAAGCCGGGTAGGCCGACTCGCCATGGACGGCCACGTCGAGCCCGGCCGCCTCGTCGGCGGCACTCACCCGCAGGCTGCCCTTGAAGCAGGCCTTGATGATAAGCCCCAGCACCACGTCCGCGATGGCCACGAAGGCGATGGTCACCAGGATGCCCAGCACCTGCGAGCCCAGAAGCGACCAGTCGCCGGTGTACAGAAGGCCGCCGTGCTCGGTCCAGGAGAGCCCGGGCACGCAGAACAGACCCGTGAGGATGCCGCCCACGATGCCACCGACGCAGTGGCAGCCGAAGGCGTCCAGCGCGTCATCGTAGCCGAGGCGCCGCTTGGCCTGGGAAATGGCCGCGTACACGATGGGGCTCACGATAAGTCCCATGACGATCGCCGCCCAGGGCTCCACGAACCCTGCCGCCGGGGTGATGGCCACAAGGCCGGCCACCAGGCCCGTCGCCGCGCCGACGAGCGTGCACTTCCCCACTGTGATGCGCTCGGTGATCATCCAGGAAAGCACGCCGGCGGCGCTCGCGGCCACGGTGTTCAGCAGCGCGAGACCCGCCACGCCATCGGCGGCGAACTCGCTGCCAGCGTTGAAACCGAACCAGCCGAACCACAGAAGCGCCGCGCCCAGGGCCACAAAGGGCACGTTGTGCGGGCGGTAAGACAGCACCGCAAACCCTTTGCGCCGCCCCAGCATAAGGCAGAGGATGAGCCCGGTGAGGCCCGAGGAGATGTGCACCACATCGCCGCCGGCGAAGTCCAGGGCCCCGATCATGTCGCCAATGAGCGAGCCGTCGCCGCCCCACACCATATGGGCGAGCGGCGCGTACACCACGACGACCCACACGGCCACGAACGCGCATACGGCGCCGAACTTCATGCGCCCGGCCACAGCGCCCGTGATGATGGCGCAGGTGATCATGGCAAAGGCCATCTGGAAGACAATGTCGATGATGGCCGGGTATCCCGCCGCCAGCTCCGGGTCATCGGCCAGTGCGCCTTGTCCGGACAGGACCGCGAAGGCGTCAGGCGTGCCCTCAGCCTCGGCAACCATGTCGTTCACAGCACTCAAGCATCCGATCTGGTCGAGGCCGCCGAAAAACGGCAGCGAGCCGTCGCCGCCGTAGGCAAACGACCAACCGCAAACGACCCACATAACCCCGACAATGCCGAGCACGCCGAACACCATCACCATGGTGTTCACGACGTTCTTGCGACGGGAAAGGCCTCCGTAGAAGAAGGCGAGTCCGGGCGTCATGAGCAGCACCAGCATGGCGCAGACGAGCATGAACCCGGTGGAACCGGTGTCAATCATCGCGATCAACCCCTTTCACAGTTCGTGGGCCCTCGGCGAAAAGAGGTCGGGAGGCGCCGCGCGCCGCACCGCGCGGGCCTCCCCACCCCTTGTCGCCTGAGGCGCCCAACGGCAAGGACACCCCGATTGTTCCACGGCACCTGGTGACCTGCGCGCTCAACGATGATTGTTAACCCCCTCAAAAATAAGTGTTAACACTGGCGACCATTCCTTGTTACTGGGCGGAAACAAATGCCCGCGCGTCCCGTCACAGATCGCCGAAGCATTACAATGGCAGCGTTGCCTTTACAAAGAATCGGCGCGATTTTGTGACCATTTTTTCGAAAAGTTTTGTCACAACGCGGAAGGATGCACTCATGAGCGTTACATTTCGACAGGTCGAGCGCGACGAAGAGGTCGAGGCCCTGGCCCATATGGCCTACCATATTTGGAACGAGTACTGGCCGGCCATCATCGGCCAAGCGCAGACCGACTACATGGTGGAGAAGTTCCAGAGCCTGAATGCCTTCCGCACCGACATTGCCGACAATGGCTACGAGTACTTCTTCATCATGCAGCACGAGGACGAGACGCCCCACGAGCTGGGCGCGGCGACGCACGGCGCCGACATCCACGACCAGGGCGACACCGTAGCCGGCCGCGTCAACGACGACGTGGAATCCGACCGCGACGACGAGTTGGCCCACGACACCGAGGACTTCGCCCGCACGGCCGCCGTCCCCCGCATCGTCGGCTACACCGGTGGACACGTGGAGGCGGACACGAACCGCTTCTTCATCTCGAAGATCTACCTGTTAAAGGAACACCGCGGGGAGGGCCTGTGCTCGGCCACCATCCGCTTCTACGAGCGCCTCGCCCGCGAGCGCGGCCTCGATGCCCTCTACCTCACGGTGAACAAGCACAACGAGATGGCCATCCGCGCCTACAAGGCCAAGGGCTTCGAGGTCATCGACGCCGTGGAAACCGACATCGGCGACGGCTACATCATGGACGACTACATCATGGAGAAGAAGCTGCAGTAGCTGGCCCCGCGAGTCAGCCTCCATAGGGGCGACCTCGGTCGCCCCTCCCAATCAGAAAACAAAGTACTGCGGAATTCTCTTGATCCGCAATGCCTATTCGTCGACAAGAAACCGCGCCACATAATCTGCCGGAGCGATTGAGCGCACCTTTGATCGAGCAAACGCCGTAACGTCTCGCGTGACGATGAAATCAACGCGGGCGTTCTCGGCGCAGGCGCGCACTAAACCGTCTTCGAAATCAGGCTCGTCGGAATCTGCAGCCTGACGACAGAGGGCGTAATCGACTGAGCAGATAATGAAATCGTCCATCACAGCCTTGATGTAGGTTCGCGCGTCCTTCTCCCCCATGGCTTTGGAGAGGATGTAGTACAGATCTTTGAGCGACGTGGCGCAAACATATGCGACGACCTCTTCATAGGCCACGGCCTCGGCGATGGTGGCGGCTGCATCGAACCCCTCCGGCCGTGCCAAGGCGAGGTCGAGCATAACGTTGGTATCGAGAAGCACCTTACTACTCATAGCGGCTCGCAACGAGATCGCGAATCTCTTGGTCACTCAGGCGAGCGATGTCGCTACCCTGATGCTTCTTCGCAAGACTCAGCATCATGGCCACACCGCCTTTTTTCTTCGAGTGCACACGCGTATCGGGAAGCGCCCCCGTCTCGCAAATGTAATCGACGAGGACACCGCTGCAGTATTGCCCAAAGGACAAGCCGTACTCTTGTCGTGCCAGGGCATCGGCAAGAAGGATCTTCTCAGCATCGGCCCGTCCCGAAAACGTCTTCGTCGCCATAGCAACCTCCATTCGCTAGCCTCACTGTACCTCATCCTAAGGAATTTGTAAACAAGTACACAGAGCAGTGTATCGTATTTGGGACTCTATAGCACGAGGCGCCCGTCTTGCCGCACGAAAAGAAGGACGCGCATCCGTGACGGGTGCGCGTCCTTTCTCGAACAGCTGGCATCGCCCCTGGGGAGGGAAGGAGCGGGCGAGCCAGACGGATTCGGCTATCGGAGGAGGCCTACGCCCATCCTTCGAGTGCGCCGCCTCCACGGCTCGCGACGATTTGAATCGACTTGTCGACTTGCGCTATTGCTCGGCTGCCTACCAGGGAAAGAAGCAGGTGTTTTGGCTGAACGAAGCGCGTTGGCTGTGAGGTTCGATTAACCTAGCGCCTCGCGCACCGTAGCGGCGATGCCTTCGGCATTCAGGCCGAGGTCGGCGAAGAGTTGGGGCACGGGACCCTGGCCGATGAAGCGGTCGGGGATGCCCAGCGTGACGGCAGGCGTCGTGGCACCCTGGCGGGCCAGCACCTCCAGCACGCCCTCGCCGGCGCCTCCCGCGATGACGCCCTCCTCCACCGTGACCACCAAACGGCAGGCCGCCGCCGCAGCGATGGCCTCCGCATCCAGCGGCTTCACCCAGCGCATGTCCACCACGCGGCACTCGATGCCCTCGGCGGACAGCAGCTCGGCGGCGGCGCGGACTTGGCCCACCATGCGACCGAAGGCGAGCAGGGCCACGTCGCCCCCCTCGCGCACCGTGCGGGACTTCCCCACTTCCAGAACTTCCGGCACATCCGGCAACGGCGCACCCTCGGCCTCGCCGCGCGGGTAGCGCAGCGACACGGGGCCCTCCAAAACCAGCGCCGTATGCAGCGCGTGCACGAGCTCCGCCTCGTCGGAGGGCGCGAGCACCCGCATGTTCGGCACCATGCGCGTGTACACCATGTCGAAGACGCCGTGGTGCGTAGGCCCGTCATCGCCCACCAGGCCCGCGCGATCGAAAGCGAACACCACATTCGCCTCCGGCAGGGCCACATCGATGATCATCTGATCCACAGCCCGCTGCATGAAGGTGGAGTACAGCGCCACCACGGGCTTCTTGCCACCCGACGAGAGGCCGGCCGCCATGCCCACCGCCTGCTCCTCGGCGATGCCCACGTCCACAAAGCGCGAGGGGAACTCCGCCGCGAAGGTCTTCAGCCCCGTGCCGCCGGTCATGGCCGCCGTGATGGCCACCACGTCCGCATCGTTGGCCGCCTCGTCGGCGAGCGCCGCACCGAAGACCTCGGTGTAGCTGGGGGCGCGCCCGGGCTTCTTCAACGCGCGGCCCGTGGCAATATCGTAGGGGCCGGTGCCGTGGAACGCCTCGGGATCGCGGCGGGCGGGCTCGTAGCCCTCCCCCTTCCGCGTGACCACGTGCACGAGCGCCGGGCCGTCCATTTCCAGCACGAGCGACAAAACGTCGCGCAGCTCGGCGATGTTGTGGCCGTCGATGGGAGCGGTGCACACGATGCCGAGCGATTCGTAGATCATGGTATGGGGAATCACCATCTGCTTGAGGGATTCCTTCATGTTCTTGCCGAAGCCAAGCAGACCGCGGGCCGCAGGGCCGCCCTGCTCCATGGCCGCCTGCAGGCCCTCGCGCGCCTCGCGGTAATGGCTGTTGGCGCGGATGTTGCCCAGATGCTTCATGAGGGCGCCCACGTTGCGCGAGATGGACATCTCGTTGTCGTTCAAGATGACGACGAGCGGCAGCTGCTCGTTGCCCATGTAGTTCAGCGCCTCGAAGGCCATGCCGCCGGCGAGCGACGCGTCCCCGATGAGGGCCACCACCTTCTCGTCGGTGCCCTTCAACTGCCGCGCCTTTGCGAGGCCCGTGGCGATGGAGAGCGAGTCGGACGCATGACCCGACGGGTGCACGTCGTAGGGGCTCTCCGATGGCTTGGTGAAGCCGGAAAGGCCGCCGTAGGTGCGCAGCGTTTTGAACGCCTCGCGTCGGCCGGTGAGCAGCTTGTGAGCGTAGGCCTGGTGCCCCACGTCGAACACCACGCGGTCGCGCGGCATGTCGAGCAGGCTCTCCAAGGCCACGATGATGTCCACGGCGCCCAAAGACGACGCCACATGTCCCCCGGTGACCGAGGTGGTGGCGACGATCTCCTGGCGGATCTCGCGGGCTAAAATGGCCAGCTCCTCGTTATCGAGCACCTTCAAATCGGCCGGCGAGCTGATAGCATCGAGTATGCGCGGGACATCCATGGGCGGTTTCCTTTAGGCCTCGCGGGGCATGTCGGTTGAACCCGTAGGGGTAGCGCTTGCGCCGCCCTCCTCGGCCGTCGTTTCCTCTTCCGTCGCCAGAAACGCGTCCAAGTCCTGCTCGGACAAATCGCACGCGGAAAGGCCCAGCTTCACGGCCTCCTCGTACAGCTTCAAGGCGTCATCCAGCGAGATGTCCTCGGCGGACACCTCGTCAACGATCTCGGAAAGGCGCTCGTGCACGTCCTCGAAGGTGCGACCCTGCTCGTCGGCCATGGCGCCTACACCCCCACCTGCACGCAAGCAGCGGCGCCCGAGGCGCCCACCAGGGCATCCACCGGGCCGGCGGCGGCAATGTCGGCTCCGACCGCATCAGCCGCGCCCGCGCCATCGCCTTCCATAGAACGCGCGATGCGCCCCAGCACACCGTTCACGAAGCGCGGCGAGTCGTCCTCGCCGCCGAAGCCCTTGGCCAGCTCCACCGCCTCGTTGATGGAGACCGACACCGGCACGTCGTCGCAGTGGAACATCTCGAAGACGGCCAGGCGCAGAATGGAGCGGTCCACGATGGGCATGCGGGAGAGCGCCCAGTTCTCGGACGCCGCTTCAATACGCTCATCTACCTGGGCCTGGTTCGCCTCCACGCCGTGGATGAGCGCCAGGGCGTAATCGGTCAGCGTCCCCTCCTCAATGCGGCCGAACGCGCCCGCCTCGGCAGCATCGGTCTCATCGGCGGGAGCCTCGCGCGCCACCAGGCACAGCCCGCAGTCGAGCAGCTCGCTGGGCAATTTGCCCGTCAGCTCGCTCGTGTACAGCACCTGCACCGCGCTGATGCGGTCGCGGGTGCGCTCGTGGATTCTCGGAGCCATACCGCGCGCCACCTACGCCTTGAACTGGAGGCCGTCGATGTACACGTCCACCGAGGACACCTCCACGCCGGCCTGGGTGGCCAGCGCCTCGGCGATGGCGCTGCGCAGCTGGGCCGCCAACTCGGGCAGCACGTAGCCGTAGTAGACTTCCACGTGCACCGCCACGGAAAGCTTGCTGTCGTCGCCCATCTTGGTCTCGATGCCGGAGGTGGAGGGCTTGCTCGCCAGCATAGAGCGGATGCCGCTCGTGGCGAAGGAGCCCAGCGAGGCCACACCGTCCACCTCGCTGGCGGCCACGGAGATGATGGTCTCCATGACCCCCGGGGCGATGGAAAGGCCCTCGACGTTCATCTGATCTGTCATAGTACGTCTCCCATCTGGGTTTCGATAAAGTCGGTTGTCGCGTCACCGGCCAAGAATACCTCGTTATCGAGCACGCGTTTGTGGAATGGGATAGTTGTTGCAATTCCTTCAATAACGAACTCGTCCAAGGCGCGCTTGGCGCGGGCGACGGCCTCGGCGCGATCCTGGCCGTGCACGACCACCTTGGCCACGAGCGAGTCGTAGTAGGGCGAGATGCGGGAACCGGGGCGCAGGTAGGTCTCCACGCGCACGCCGGGGCCCGCCGGGGGCTCGAAGCGCGTGACGGTGCCGGGGCAGGGGCGGAAGCCGTGCTCGGGATCCTCGGCGTTGATGCGCAGCTCGATGGCGTGGCCCGAAGGCGAGAACGGCGCGCGGCCCGCGCAGCTCATGGGCTCGCCGGCGGCGATGCGCAGCTGCTCCTTGATGATGTCGGTGCCGGTGATCTCCTCGGTGACCGGGTGCTCCACCTGCACGCGGGTGTTCATCTCCATGAAGTAGAACTGGCCGCGCTCGTCCAGCAGAAACTCGATGGTGCCGGCGTTGCGATAGTCCACGGCGCGCACGGCCTTCAGGGCCGCCTTCATCATGTCGCGGCGCAGGTTCTCGGAAAGCGCTGGCGAGGGGGCCTCTTCCAGAAGCTTCTGGTGACGGCGCTGGATGGAGCAGTCGCGCTCGCAGAGCGCCACGGCGTTGCCATGGTCGTCGGCGAGCACCTGCACCTCCACGTGGCGCGGACGCAGCACGAGCTTTTCCAGGTACACCCCGTCGTTGCCGAAGGCGGCGCCAGCCTCGGTGCGGGCGGCCTTGTACTGGGCCGCGAGGTCGGCCGGATCGTGCACCTCGCGCATGCCCTTGCCGCCGCCGCCGGCCGTGGCCTTGATGAGCACCGGGTAGCCCACCTTCTCGGCGAAGGCCGCAGCCTCTTCCACGGTATCCAGGCAGCCGTCGGAGCCGGGCACCGTGGGCACGCCGCACATCTTCATGGTCTCGCGGGCGGACGACTTGTCGCCCATGCGGTCGATGCACTCCGGGGCGGGGCCGATGAACACGAGGTCGTTGTCGGCGCAGGCGCGGGCGAACTCCGCGTTCTCGGCCAAAAAGCCGTAGCCGGGGTGAATCGCCTCGGCACCGGTGTTCTTCGCCGCGGCAATGATGGAGGCCATGACCAGATAGCTCTTGTTCGACTGGGCAGGACCGATGCAGACGGCCTCGTCGGCGTAGCGCACCGGATAGGTGTCGGCGTCCTCCGTGGAGTACACGGCCACCGTCTTCACGCCCAGCTCGCGGGCGGCGCGCATGATGCGCAGCGCCACCTCGCCGCGGTTGGCAACTAGAATTTTCTCGAACATGTTTGTCTCCTACGCGCCCGGCGTGGGGTCGTGGGGCTCCACGTAGAAGAGCACGGTGCCGTACTCCACCGGCGTGGCGTCGGACAGGCACACCTCGCGCACGGTGCCCATCTCTTCGGCGGCGATCTCGTTCATGAGCTTCATGGCCTCCACGATGCACAGCGTCTCGCCGGCGGCCACTTCGTCGCCCACCTTCACGAAGGGCGGCTCGCCCGGGGCCGGGGCCTCGTAGTAGGTGCCCACCATAGGAGCCACCACCGGCTTCCACGTGGCCGGACGATCGCTCGCCGGCTCCTCGGCGGCCGGCGCGGGCACGGCGGCAACGGGAGCCGCCTGGGCCTGCGGAGCGGCGGGCACGGCAGCGACCGGCGCGCCCTGGCCCGGCATGCGGACAGCGATGCGCATGCCCTCTTCCTCTACGACGATCTCTCCGACGCCGCTCTCCTCGGCAACGCGAACCAGCTCGCGAATCTGATTGATGTCCACGTAATCGTCCTCCTTGGTGGCGCTGGACTCCTGCTCCAGCATGAAATCGACTTTCTCGGATACCCGGTGCTTGCTCAAATAGGTGCGAGCCTCGTTGGGGAACAGGGCGTACATGAGCACGTCCTCCTCGCTTTGGGCCAAATCGCCAATCTCGGCGGCGCACTCGTCGTAGGTGGTGGTCACCAGCGTGCCGGGAGCGATCTTCGGATCCAAGATCTCGGCGTCGCCGGCCACCTTCGCCACGATTTCCTTGTCCATGTTGCCCGGCGCCTTGCCGTAGTAGCCGCACACATAGTCCTTCATTTCCTTGGAGATGACGCTCCAGCGCTTGCCCGTCAGCACGTTGAACACCGCCTGGGTGCCCACGATCTGGGACATCGGCGTCACGAGCGGCGGGTAGCCCACCTCGGCGCGCACCTTCGGGATCTCGGCCATCACCTCGGGCAGACGGTGCGCGGCCTTCTGCACCTCCAGCTGGCTGATGAGGTTGCTCATCATGCCGCCGGGCACCTGATGCGAGTACACCTGCATATGGATGAGCGAGGACACGCCGCGCTTGTAGTGACCGCGCTTGCGCATCTCCTCCCAGTACTCGGAGATCTCGAACAGCAAATCGAGGTCGAGGTCGGTGTCGTAGCGGCTCTCCTTCAGGGCGGCCACAATCATCTCCACCGCCGGATGCGAGTTGCCGAACGCGAGCGGCGCATGGGCCGTGTCGGCCACGGCCACGCCGGCCTCGGCGGCCTTCAGGATGTTGGCCGGGGCCATGCCGCCGACGTAATGGCAGTGGATGTGCACCGGCAGGCCGATTTCCTCGTTGAACGCCTTCACCATGCGCTCGGCGCGATAGGGCGTGAGCATGCCGGCCATGTCCTTGATGGCGATGGTGTCGGCGCCCAGATCCTTCAGCTGCTGGCCGTATTCCAAGTAGGAATCCAGCGTGTGCACCGGCGAGATCGTGTAGGAGATGGCGCCCTCGAACAGACCGCCGCACTCCTTGATGGCCTCGGCGTTGTCCACGACGTTGCGGATGTCGTTCAGCGCGTCGAACACGCGGAAGACCTCGACGCCGTTGCGATGCGCCGCGTTGATGAAGCGGTGCACGATCTCCTTGGAGTAGTGCTTGTAGCCGACGAGGTTCTGCCCGCGCGAGAGCATGGCGAGCGGCGTGTTGGGCGTGTTCGCCTTGATGGCGCGCAGACGCTCCCAGGGGTTCTCGTCCAGAAAGCGCAGGCAGGAGTCGAACGTCGCCCCGCCCCACGCCTCGATGGCCCAGTAGCCGACGCGGTCCATCTTCGGCAGGATCGGCAGCATGTCGCCGATCTGCATACGGGTGGCCCAGAGGCTCTGCTGACCGTCGCGGATGGTCGTGTCCATGATCTGAAGCCGTGGCATGAACTCACACCTCCTTATACACAGGTTAGTCAAAGATCAAGTTTCGGATTATAGGGGAAGCCTACCACGGCCCTGCGCCGCGCCGTCCGATTTGCCGACAAGAAACATCAACGAAGCGGCGGGAGGGGCGAACGCGGCCGAAGGGTTGCGCAGGGGCGGCATCGGCAATCCTTAATCCAAACGCTCCCTTCGCTCAACCACCGCAGCTCAACCACCGCAGTTCAACCACCGCAAGCCTCAAAAACCAGAGACGCCTTCTGCCCGCTTGGCATTTTTCGGAAATAGATGGGAGTTTCGAGCGCCATCGGGAAATAGATGGGAGTCTCGAGCGCCAAAACCGCCTCTCTCGTAAGCAAAACGCTCCGAGAAGTACGCAAAACTCCCAGCAACTTCCGATTCTCCCGTCCCGGCTGCGCGAAACTCCCAACAACTTCCGATTCTCGCGATCCTCTTCCGCAATATCCCGGAATCGCCCTCTCGACATCCCCGCCACCTTAAATCCAACCCCTTCGATAATCCGCATCCGAATCAACGATCAGGGCCTTTCCCATCACGAAACAAGAAGGAGTTGTGATAGCTCCTCAGCTGCTTGCGAAGCCGCATGTGCCGATCCAAATGGCCGGCCCCTCTTTTCTTCTTAGGTTTGCCCATTCTCGCTGACAGCTGATCAAGGAGCTCAGCGCATTGGAATACATTGCCGAGCTGAGAGCCCGTCATGGTGACCAGATCATAGCCCGCCAGCAGAAGCGCGTCCTTTCGCCGCGCATCGCGGCTGACCCTATCGTCTGTCCCGTGGAACCTCTTACCGTCATACTCCAAAATCAGGCGCTCTTCGGGCCAGAGAATATCGCACACCGCACGCCGACACCCGCAGGCTCGCTGGATGCTCTCGGAGAAGTCAATGGGCTCGTTCAGGCGACCGCGCCGCAAACCCAAACCACCTTCGCGCGAAGAAATAAACGCCAAGGCTGCAAGCTCGGTTTCCATAGGGGATGCCGACTTCGCCATAACATGCCGCACGGCACGTCTGGCCAACTGAACGCCATCGTGGTTGCGGGCGCGCGCAACGAAGGCCGACAGGCGGCTCGGCGTCGTCAACGGCGAGCGCACCAAAGACGACGACAGCTCGTCGGAAAGCGGGTAGCAGCCGCACAGTTCGAACCCGAGCGCGACCAGCTCTCCAAACGCAAGCGCCTTGGCCATCTGAAGGAACAAGAGCTCGGGCGAGCTGACGAGAACGCTTGGCGCGACCTTGACGAACGACCCGCGAGGGAAGGCGACCGTTGTTCGATGCTTCTTAACTACCGGCGTGTCTCTGGCTCCCTGCGAACCCTCGACAAGCACGTGCACAGGCGCTGAACAAACGTCAATGCCCGCATCGCGTAAGCAGTCGATAACGTCCTCATCGCGGAAAGCGCATTGACGGAGAGACGGAACGAAAAGGACGGGAAACGAAGGCGTATGCCCAGTCTCGCCTGGCCGCATGTCGTGAAACACCCGCAGCGCGAGCGGGTGAGAAGAAGACCACCAGCGCCAGAACTGAAGAGCCGATATGTAACCGAGGTAAAGCTTCATGGCGCACCACAATAAACGGAATTGTCGCGGAATAAAGCTGGCGGGATCGCCTCGACAAAACCAACATTCATGAGCGTATAAGTCCTGGTCATAGGATAGAAATGCGACTCTATTACGGCTTGCGGAAGACACGCTCTCCATAAGCCCCCATGACAGCCCCGCCGCATAGGAGCGCCTCGCGTTTTCCACCGCATCCAACACGCCAAGTTTTCCACCGCGCTTGCTGAGCCGCGCTTCCATCGCATTCAACAACCGTTTTTCGCTGCGTCCCCTCCCCGCCCAACCTTTCGCTCTCCTTTCGCCTTCATCTCGTCGCCAACCGATCCGGCAGCATGATGCCCTTCCATATTTGCCGCCCCCCTTTCTTTCGACTCTCACCCAAAAACTCCTCCTCCCGCCCCATTACCTTCTATCCCCCTCCTTTATCGCTTCCCTCCTCCCCGCTTTCCTACCCCGCCCCCATCAGGCTAAACGCGAAGTTTACCCCGCTGGGGTAATAGCTTTTCGGGGCGGCGCGGCGCACACTGGGCGCCATCGTTTCTGTCACGACAAGGAAGGGAGGAAGCGATCATGAGCATCGATGAAGAGAAGAGGGCCGCGGGGGCGCCGAGCCATGCGGGCCCGGCAACGGACACAAGCTCGGCCGCAGCTGCCGGCTCAGCGACGGCCGCGGGCGGACCGGCTCCCAAGAAACGTCCCAAGCGCGGGTGGATCGTCGCCGGCGTGGTGGCGGCCGTCATCGTGGTGGCCGGCGCCGGGTTCTGGGTGTGGCACGAGCAGCCGAGCTTCTGCAACGCCATCTGCCACAGCCCCATGGACTACTACGTGGAAACCTACGACTCCGGCGACCCGAACCTGGGCGTGACCGCGCACGCGAAGGCCGGCGAGTCCTGCCTCGACTGCCACACCGCGGAGCTGACGACCCAGATCTCGGAGGTGTGCGCCTGGGTGTCGGACAACTATCCCATGACTGAGGACGGCACCATGCTCGCCACGGGCAAGCAGTTCGCAAGCGAGGAGTTCTGCGCGCGTCCCGAGTGCCACGGAGGCAAGTCCTTCGACGAGATCACCGCGGGCCTGTGGGGATTCGCCGGCAACGACGAGAAGTACAACCCGCATTCCAGCCATCAGGACATGGCCTTGGAATGCGGCGACTGCCACAAGGCCCACGAGAACCAGGTGCTCGTCTGCAACGAGTGCCATGATCTGACCCTGCCCGAAGGATGGGAGGCCCCCAATGTCCAGTAACGTAACACGTCGCAGCTTCTTCAAAGGCGCCGGCCTCGCGGCCATGGGCGCCCTGACCGCCGGCACGCTGTCCGGTTGCGGCCAGGGCTACGCGGCCGCAACCCCGGCCAACCCGAGCGCCGGCGAGTTCGGCGGCCCTTCCTGGCTGGGAGCGCCGCCCGTCATCGACGAGGCCGACATCGCCGAGACCATCGACACCGAAGTGCTCGTCGTAGGCATGGGCACCGGCGGCATCCCGGCCATGATCTCGGCGGCCGAGAACGGCGCGCGCGTGCTCGGCATCGACCGCCAGGGCACCCCGCACAACGTCCGCGAGGACATCGGCGCCATCGATTCGCGCCTGCAACAGGCCTCCTTCGACGAGTTCCCGGAGTTCCGCATCGAGAAGAAAGAGGCCGTCGAGGACATCGTCCGCTACGCCAACGGCTTTGTGAACTACGACCTGGTGAAGCTGTGGGCCGACGAGTCCGGCGCCATGGTGGACTGGCTCACCGACATCATCCAGCGCGACGGCAAGCTCGTCATGGAATTCGAGGGCGGCGTGGGCGACACCTCCGACCCGGGCCGCGACAAGGCCTTCGCCACCGGCCACAGTCCGCAAAAAACCGATGCCGTGGCCGAGGACGAGGAGTGGGGCTTCGCCGAGTCCATCCTGGCCTATGCCGCCGAGCAGGGCGCCGAGACGCGCTGGTACTGCGAGTTCATCAAGTGCGAGACCGATGACGCCGGCCGCGTGACCGGCGTCATCGCCCGCGACGTGCAGGGTGACCGCCACTACCTGCGCATCAACGCCAGCAAGGGCGTCATCCTCTCCACCGGCGGCTACGGCAACAACCTGGAGATGATGGAGGACCGCCAGGCTTGGAACCAGAAGATCCGCATCGCGGCCCCGGGTTCCGGCGGCAACCCCACGGGAAGCGGCATCAAGGCGGCGCTGTGGCTCGGCGCCACCATGGATCCGCTCGGCGCCGCTTGCACCTTCAACCGCGCCTGCGTGAAGCCCGACCAGTACGCCGGCGACGGCGTGCTCGGCCGCTGGTTCTGGTTCGGCGAGCAGCCCTTCCTGAAGCTGAACCTGAAGGGCGAGCGCTTCTGCAACGAGAGCGGTCCCTACGACTACATGCTGCACTCCACCATCATGCAGCCGCACCAGACCTACGTGGACATCTGGGACGCGAACCACGCCGCGCAGGCCGAGGCCTTCGACGAAGTGGGCTGCTGCCGTCTGTTCCCCTTCCCCAACGGGGCGAAGAACAACATCCCCATGCAGGTGGTGGACGGCATGATTGAGAAGCTCATCGAGGACGGCTACGTGCAGAAGGCCGACACCATGGAGGAGCTGGCCGAGAAGCTGAACCTGCCGGTGGAGACCACCGTGGCCTCGTGGAAGCACTACAACGAGATGGCCGCGGCCGGCGAGGACACCGATTACTACAAGGAGAAGCATCGCCTGATGCCCATCGACACGCCGCCCTTCTACGGCGTGCGCACCGGCGCATGGTTCCTGGCGACGCTGGACGGCATCACCATCGACACGAACATGCACCCGTGCGATGAGAACGGCGACCCCATTTTGGGCCTGTACCTCACTGGCAACGACTCCGGCGGCTTCTTCTCCGTCAGCTATCCGAACCTGCTGACTGGCCTGGCCTGCGGGCGCACCATGACCTTCGGGCGCCGTGCCGGCATGCTGGCCGCCACCGGACAGGCGTAGGGCCGCGCACTCGCGAAGCGCCGTTCGCTTTTGCTGGTCACCTACCCTGCATCCCACGAAAGCAATTCGCCAAGCCCTTCCTAAGGGATGCCGTCGGTCGCGCCTCCCCTCCAACGACCAGCGGTTATAAGAGAAGACCCCCTGTCCGTGCGGACAGGGGGTCTTCGCGTGTAGAATAGAGGGAGGTGGAAGGGAGCTGTATGAAAACGGAAAGCACAACGAACGAAGCTCAACCTCTGCGCGGGTTCGTCGCGCTGCTCTTGACGCTCGGCGCCACATCTCTCATGAACGGCTCGCTCTTCCCGCAGTTCGACGCCATCTTCATGTTCGCCCGCGACATCTCCGTCACGTTCTCGGCGGCAACCTTGCTCGGCCTCGGATTCGCGGCCTACCGCGCGCCGCGCCTTTTGCGGGAACGTGCCATCGTCGGCACGGCGGTGGCGTGCCTTCTGGGAGGCGGTGCGCTTCTGGCCCTGGGCCTCGAGCTGGAATCGCCAACAGCGCTCGTCGCGGGGGCGAGCCTCGCTGCCATCGGCCGGTCGGTGGCCACGGTGTCGACGGCGCTTTATCTCGCGCGCCTCGAAATGCACGCGACGGCCGCGATCATCGCGCTGGCCTACACCGTTCAGCTGGCGGCGAGCCCTGCGTCATCGCTTCTTCCCCCGTGGGTCGGAACCGCCCTCTTCCTCATCTTTCCCTTAGCGGCCATTGCACTCACGGCCCGGGGCGCGCGCCTTTACTTCGACATGGCCCACGACCGCCCCGCCCCCAGCGACATCGCCGTCACACGACCGGCCTCGTTCCTGGCGCCGTTCTCGGCCCTATTCGTCTGCCTCTTTCTCTTTCAGGTGGCCTTCGGTTTCGCCCTGCGCTTCGGGGAAGTGGACGGCGTGCCCCGCGCATCAATCCTCTCGGCGCTGCCCCTGGCGTGCGTGGCCCTGTACGTAACGCTCTCGCGCCGGCGCTTTCCCGCCGACGGGCTCGTGCAACTGTCGGCCCTCGCGGTGATGGCCGGGTTCCTTTTGGCAACCCAGCCCCTGCTCATTGCCGACGGCGGCGCGGCCGACGTGGCACTGCTGAACGCCGGTAACGGACTGTTCGCCATGGCCGCCCAAATGGCGCTTATCATGATCGCTGCCCGAAATCCGCTGGGCGCCATCACGACGGTGGCCTGGGGAACCGGCGTCTCAGCCTCGGGGTCGCTTACGGGCGCCGCCGCTGGCATGCTGGCCAATGCCGCCGCCGAAAGCGTTCCGACGCTGCAAGCGGCCATCCCCGCCGCCCTCCTGCTCATATTCGCTGCCTACGTGACGATCGGACTGAAGCGCTTCACCTTCGCCGGCGCTATCGACGGCATCGATCCAGTGCCGGTGGGTATGCCGGCGTCAACCAAAAACGGGACCGGTGCGGGAGAAGGAGCAGGAACCGGCGCCGATGCGGGAGCGGGGGCGATCCCGATGCCCGCAGCTCGCACCACCGACGAGACCTTCGCCACCCGCTGCGCAACCATCGCGAGCGAGTTCTCCCTCACCCCACGGGAGGCCGAGGTGTTCGCCATGCTCGCCCGCGGCCGCGATCGCGCCTACATCGAGGAAGAACTCGTCGTGTCCCGCAACACCGTGAAGGCCCACGTGAAGCACATCTACGCGAAGCTGGACATCCACTCCCATCAGGAACTGCTTGATCTGGTGGAGGGCTAGACACTTCCCAGCGGCCACTTTTGCGGCGGCCTGTCAATCGAGAAACCGTTCTCAAATTATGAACAATTTACTCGCCTTTCTTCGGATTTGACCAGGCAGCGACACGCGAACGATAGAATAGGGGGAAAACAACCGAGCTGGGAGGCATTGTGGCCATTCGCATCATCGTTGATTCGTCGGCGGACATAGAGGAAGACTACGCCCGCGACCACGGCATCCAAATCATCCCCATGACCATCACCTTCGGCAACGAGGAATTCGCCGAAGGCGTCGACATCACCCGAACCGAGTTCTTCCAGCGCCTCGTGGAGACCGACGAGCTGCCGCGCACCAGCCAGATCCCACCCATGGTGTTCCAGGACATCTTCCAGGAAATCGTGACCGCCGGCGACACCGCCGTGGTCATCACGCTCTCGAGTCACATCTCCGGCACCTACCAAAGCGCCTGCATCGCCGCTGCCCCGTTCAAGGAGTCGGTGTTCGTGGTCGATAGCGAGAACGCCACTATCGGAGAACGCCTCCTCGCGGAGCGCGCCTGGGCACTGCGCGAGGAGGGACTCTCGGCCGCCGACATCGCCTACTGCCTCGACCAGGAGAAAAAGGACATCCGCCTCGTGGCCTCCCTCGACACGCTGGAGTACCTGCATCGCGGCGGACGCATCTCGGGCGCGGCGGCGGCCATCGGCGGCCTTTTGTCTATCAAGCCCGTGGTGGGCGTCGTCGATGGCGACGTGGTCGTGCTGGGCAAGGCCCGCGGCTCGAAGGCCTCGCGCAACATGGTGTTCGAGGAGATCGAGAAGGCCGGCGGCGTCGATCTCACGCGCCCGATCTGGGTGGCCTACTCCGGACTTTCCGACAAAACCGCCCGCAAATACATCGCCGACTCACTCGCCATCGCCACGGAAAAAGGGCTCATCTCGAGCCCCGACGAGATTGAGATGCCCCTCACCTTGGTCGGAGCCGTCATCGGCACGCACGTGGGCCCGGGAGGGGTCGCCTTCGCCTTCTTCGCAAGGGAGTAGGCTTCAGGCGCTGCAAAACAGCGGGTCGGCGCCGGACGGGCAAAACAAAAGGCCCCTCGAGAGGGGCCTTCCAACCTGCGGGATGCTCGCCTGCGCTAGACGCGCTTGATGACGCGGCCGTCGCGGGTGTCGATCTGCAGGACGTCGCCGATCTCGATGAACGTCGGCACCTGCACCTCCTTGCCCGTCTCCAGGGTGGCCGGCTTCAGCGTGTTGGTGGCGGTGTCGCCCTTGAAGCCCGGCTCGGTGTGGGTGACCTCGAGCTCCACGAACATCTGGGGCTCCAGGCTGATGAGCTCGTCGCCGGCGTACAGCAGCGTGGCCTCGTCGTTCTCCTTCAGCCAATCGGCCGCGGAGCCCACCATATCGGCGGAGACGGGCATCTGCTCGAACGTGCTGTTGTCCATGAACCAGTAATCGGCGCCGTCGTTGTAGAGGTACTGCATCTTCTTGGACTCCAGGCGCACGGAGTCGAACTTGGTGCCGGCGTTGAAGGTGTAGTCCACCACGCGCCCGGTCTTGATGTCCTTCAGCTTAGTGCGCACGAACGCGCCGCCCTTGCCCGGCTTCACGTGCTGGAACTCGACAATGGTGCACATCTTGCCGTTGTTGATGATGCACATGCCGTTCTTGAAATCGGCGGTAGAAATGCTTGCCACGGATGTTTCCTTTCCTGCTCACGCGCCGTGGAAACCCTCCGGTCGCCCGCCGCGTTTGGTTTAAACCGTTACAGTATAGCCGTCTCGCGCCCTCTTCGCAAAGAAAATATGAGAGGTCGCAGGTCGACGAGGACAAGCATCCCTCCATCGACCCCTAATCGCCCCTAATCGACGTAGCTGTTGATGAGGGCGAACAGCTCCTGTTTCTTGTGGATGTCCAGTTTCTGGTAAAGCCGGCGCAGGTGCGTCTTCACCGTGTTGTCGGAAATGAACAGCTCCGTGGCGATGGAGGAGATGGTGCGCCCTCGCGCCACCAGGGCCATCACCTCGATTTCCCGCTGCGACAAGGCGTACTTCCTCCCGATGAGGTCGCACCGGAGGGCCGTCTTATCCTCGTAGTGCGGCTGCTCGGCATCTCCCAGGGCCTCTTCCGCGATCGCGTCGTCCGCATTCAAGTCGATGGCGCCATCCGACGCCGGATCGGTCGCGCCCTCCCGCGTCCGAGCCAGCGACAGGAACTCGATGGGCCGGCTCGTCTCCGAGCGCGAGGGATGAAGCGCCCGTGTTCCGTACAGAACAAGCGCCAGAAAGCACACCGACCCGAGAGCTATAACGGCATACGGGGAGACGTCGAATGCCGTGCCGCAGGGGGCCAAAGCGCCCAGAAGGTACCCCAGACCTTGCGCGGCTACGCAAACGAGCGTCTGGAAGCTCAGGCAGAACACCGGGTCGATGCCGTAGTCGTGCGACACCTGAACGGCGAGGATCTGAACGCTCAGCGACAGAAAGCTGTAAATCATGTACAGAAGCGCGGCCGCAACGACAAGCGGAGTCCCATAGGCGAACGGAAGCGCCCCGAGAGCCACCACGATCAGGGGAAACGCCAGCCGGAACACACCGTCGATGGTATAGCGCACCGTCCGAAACCGCCACAGCAGCATAAGGGCGATGGGGGCGAACAGCCCCGCGAGCGCGGAACCGTAGTTGACAAACGTCATCGCCGTCGTGTCGATGGAGAGAAACCGCACCACTCCGCCGAGAAAGGCAAAGGCTCCGCAGTACAGCACGCTGCGCCAGAAACTGCCGAGCCCGTGGATATAGCTCACCCGGTTGTCAGCGAAAGAGCACGTCGCCATCGGCGAGGCAAGGTCGATCTGGCGGTTCTGCGCGAGAAGCAATATCCAACTGGCGGCCATAAGGGCCGTTGAAATCGCCAGCGTCACCGCCGCGCCCGTAAAGGATTCGAAGAACGTCCTTGCGAAAAAGCTCACCACCCATGCCAAGAGCAGCGTCATCAAACTGACCTCGATATCGCGCAACGATATAACGTAGAACCACGAGAATACAAGCGCATAGGAGCCCGCAACGGGAATCGCGATGCCGAGCACCCACTGAGCCGTCCCCTCCACCATCGGCAGGCCGGACACGAGCAAGCTCGCAAGGGCGACGCAGGGAACCACGCCCATCCCGAAATGGCGCAGCGACCGCCGCGACAGAGTGCACCACAGCATCGCCACCGCGCTCACCACGACGCCAATTGCAATTCCCACGCCATGGGAACCGTAGAAGGCCCCCGAAGGGACAGAGAGCCAGTCGCTTTTCCACAAGAACAGCGACGAGAGCGACATGGCCGCCGCCATGCCGATCGACGATGAAACGACCTTGCCCACATCGAACAGCTTCACCGATTGCGACCCCCTCTTCAACTGCGAACAAACCGAAGTCTACCAGATCAGGAGGAGAACCGCCGCAAGCGGGGCATCTTTCGCTCCTCTCCAATCTCTCTGCCATCAGGCATTTCTCGGTAATTCACGAAAAAGGTTGACAGCTGAAAACGACTTTTCACCAAAACAGGGTCTCACACAAGCCGCTCTTCCGAGGCCAAACTGGCATCAGACGGCACAGACACCGGAGGGGTGTCGCCTCGAGGAGAAAGGAGACCATTTATGGCACAAGCAACAGAGAGGACCGTCTCGCGGAGGGGGTTCGTCAAGGGCTCTACCCTATCGGCCTTAGCGGCCATGGCCGGAGCAGGGGCCGCAAGCTCCCTCTTCGGCTGCGCACCCCAAACGGCAGAGAAGGGCGAAGACCTCGCGCAAACGGGAACCACCGACGTCGTGGCCAACGACATCCCCGAGGAGGGAGAGGTCATCTGGCAGAGCTGCTGCCACTGCGGCTTCGTCGCCTGCCCCCTGAAGTGCCACGTCGTGGATGGAACCCTGCGCTGGGTCGACAACGACACCGAAGGCGACGACGAGTTCGGTGGCGTCTCGTTCCGTTCCTGCCTGAAGGCGCGCTCTGTGCGGAAGTGGATCAACAGCCCCGATCGCCTCAAGTACCCCATGAAGCGCACCGGCAAGCGCGGTTCAGGCGAGTTCGAGCGCATCAGCTGGGACGAGGCGCTCGACATCATCGCCGAGAAGTACCGTTACACCCTTGACACCTACGGGCCCGAGGCGTTCTTCCTGTGCGCAACGGGAACCCGCAACTACCCCATCCAGCGCCTGTTCAACCTCACCGGCGGACATCTGGGAACCATCAACTCCGAGTCCAACGGACAGATCGCGCAGACCGCCAACTACCTCTTCGGCTTCGACGGCCAGACCTTCGACTGTGCCGGTGGCCTCGGAAGCAACACCTCCGCCATTAAAGATGCCGACTGCGGGCTGTTCTTCGGCTGCGGCTCGGGCGAATCGCGCATGTGCGGAATGGGGGAAGTGTACGAGGTGGCCAAGGCGCGGGAAGCCGGCATCCCCGTCGCCTTCGTCGACTACCGCCTGGGCGAGGGGTCCTCGGGCAACCCCGATGAGTGGTTCCCTATCTACCCCGGCACCGACGGCGCCCTGGCAAGCGCCATCGCCTACGTCATCATCAGCGAGGGCAAGCACGACAAGGCCTTCCTGGACAAATACGTCGTCGGCTTCGACGCCGACACCATGCCCGAATCGGCTCCGGCGAACTCCTCCTACATGGACTACATCATGGGCACCGGCTACGACAATATCCCCAAGACGCCCGAGTGGGCGGCCCCCATCTGCGGCCTTCCCTCCGAGAAGATCACGTACCTGGCGCACTTCATAACCGACCATGAGACCTGCTTCATCACCCAGGGCTTCGGGCCCCAGCGCCGCCACAACGGCGAATGGAACGCCGCCGCCATCGCCGCCCTCCCCGTCATCACCGGCAATATCGGCCGAGCGGGCACCTGCCCGGGGCTCAACGGCAAGGGTATGCAGATGAACTTCGACGGCGGCATGTGGAACTCGGTGCCCATCGGCGAAAACCCCGTCACCAAGAAGATCTCCATCTCCGGGCGCTTCAACGCCATGGACCATCCCCTGGAGATGACCGCACTGACCGACGGCATCCAGGGTGGCGACAAGCTCGAGGTCGGCATCAAGTTCCTCGCTCTTTACGAGGCCGGCTGCTTCGGCAACTCCAGCTCGGATTTGAACTGGGCGGCCACCATCCTCGAGGACGAGAGCAAGTGCGAGTTCATCCTCGGCTGCGACGTCATCATGTCTACCTCCCTGCCCTTCTGCGACATCATCTTGCCCGATCTCATGTACCAGGAACGCATGAACATGGTCTCCACCGTGACCGGCGGCTCCGCGCTCGGCTTCGTCTTCGGCCGCCCCGTGCAAGAGCCGCAGTTCGAATGCCGCCTCTCCTACGACTGGGTCGCCGATCTCGCCGAGCGCCTCGGCCTGCGCGACGAGTTCACCGAAGGCAAGACATGGGAGGAATGGATGGAGACCCGCTACGAGGAGTACAGTCGCCCCTCGGCCCCCAACGGCAACGCCCCGTCCTTCCAGGAGGGCTTGGAGATGGGCTTTTGGCGCGATCCCGTCGAGGCCGTCCCCTTCATCGCGCTCAAAGATTACGTCGAGGACCCGGAAGGACGCCCCCGGACGACTCCCTCGGGCAAGATCGAGCTGTACTCCGAGCGCCTGGCCACCATACGGGACACCTGGACGTTCCACAACGGGGAGCGCGACGTGGTGCGGCCGGTGCCCAGCTATTTCCCCGAGATAGAGGGCGTGGCCGACGTTAACGAGACCTACCCCCTCCTGTTCTCCACCTGGAAGGCGAAAAACCAGTTCCACAGCCGCTACCAGGTGATCGAGGAGCTGCAGCAGGCCTGCCGTCATTGCCTGTGGATCAACCCCATCGACGCCGAGCCGCGCGGCATTGAAAACGGCGACACCCTGCGCGTGTTCAACGACCGGGGCGAGGTGGAGATCATGGCCCGCGTGACGGCGCGCATCATGCCCGGCGTCGTGGGCATGCCCCATGCCCACCGGCGCGAGGTGGTCGACGGCGTGGACATCGGTGCCAACGCCAACACCCTGAGCGGCCACCACTGGTCGCCCATTTCCAAGAACTGCCCGTCGACCGGCTCTACGCTCGTGCAGGTCGAGAAGGCTTAAGGAGGCTTCCCATGACGCAATACGGTTTCTATTTCGACTCTTCGCGCTGCACCGGCTGCAAAACCTGCGAACTCGTCTGCAAGGACTACCACGACCTGGGGCCCGACATCTTGTTCCGCCGCATTTACGACTTCGAGGGTGGCAGCTGGGAGAAAACCCCCGAGGGGGCGTGGAACAAGACGGCTTTCAACTACCATCTGGCCGTCTCCTGCAACCACTGCGACAGCCCCGCCTGCGTGGAAAACTGCCCCACGGGCGCCATGCGGAAAGACGCCGAGACGGGCCTTGTGAACGCCGACCCGGAAGTGTGCATCGGCTGCGGCACCTGCCAGAAGTCATGCCCCTACGACGCGCCGCGCATCGATGCGGAGCTGTCGGTCTCCCGCAAGTGCGACGGCTGCCTGGCCCGCGTGCGCAACGACGAGCAGCCCATGTGCGTCGGCTCCTGCCCGCTGCGCGCTCTGGAGTTCGGCCCCATCGACGAGCTGCGCGAGAAGCACGGCGATCTCTGCCAGGTGCCGCCCCTGCCCGAGCCGACCACGGGCCCCAACCTCGTCATCGGAAGCTGCCAGGCCATCGACTCCGACACCTACAACCTCGACGAGGGCTACCTAGCCAACCCCCTCGAAGTGGAGTAGCCATGAACGCGCCCGCTGAGAACACCGCGCCCTGCGCGCTGGTACTGGGAACGCTCTTCCTTGAGAAGCCCTCTTCTTCGACAGCCAAACTGCTTTTGGAGGGCCTGGCGTCCGCGGATCTTCCGGCCGAGTGGCCCTATGGCGATAAGGCGGCCTTGGAGGAAATCGGCGAGCAGCTCCAGTGCACGGTCGGGGCCGACCCTGCTGACCTCGACCGCGACTACCATCGGCTGTTCGTGGGGCCAGGCAAGCTCGCCGCGCCCCCGTGGGGGTCGGTCTACCTCGACTCGGAGTCGGTGCTGTTCGGCGATTCGTGCGTCGCCCTGCAGCGCTGGATGCGCGCCCGAGGCATCCAGCTGCACGAAGGGGAAAGTCGCGAGCCCGTCGACCACATTGGGCGCATGCTCGTGCTTCTCAGCTGGCTTTCCGACAACCAGCCGGACCAGGTCGGCCCTTTTCTGGACGAGCACTTGATGACCTGGGCACTGCGCTATTTCGAACAGCTTGGGCCAGCGGCCGCCGGCACCCTGTACGAGCCACTGGGGCGCCTCGCCTTGCTCACTTTGGAGGCCATCGCCCAGTCGCGGTAATCCTAGTCCCTCCCCGTTTCAAGGGCGTCCGACCCTCCCCTTCGTCGGACGCCCTTCTCTTTCTCACGTGAAGTTGGTCCATGCAGTCAGCTTCGCTCTTCGGCAACCTTAGGAGCCCCTATGAATTTCCTCTTTCTCTTGATTATCGCGGCAGTGGCGGCCTACCTCCTCCGAAGCCCTCTCAAGGCTCATCCCTCTCTCTTCTACAGCATTGCCGCGATGCTCGTCCTTCTCTACTTCTTTGGTGCCACCTTCGGCGTTCCCCGCTGGCTGTGGATGCCCCTGGTCGATCTCATTCAAAAGTGCGAGCTTGCCGTCGCCCTCTTCGCAGTCGTCATGCTCATAGGTTGCCTCGGCAAGGAGCAGACTCTCTACCGTCGAATGAAGCCGATCAGGGCCGAGCTGTCCATTATCGCCTGCATTCTCTGCCTCGGGCACATGGCCGTGTACCTTGGCTCCTACCTGCCCAGACTGCTCGGCAATGCGAGCATCAACAGCAATGTTGCCGTCGCCTTCGGCGTGGCCGTCGCACTCTTCGTGCTGCTCGCTCTTCTTGGCGTGACGTCCCTCGGCATCGTGAAGCGGGCCATGAGCAGCCGTCGCTGGACGCGCATCCAGCGATTCGCCTACTTATTCTTCGCTCTGATATTCTGCCATCTTGCGCTCATGCTTCTTCCTGCTGCCCTACACGGAGGCGTTGCCGCCCAAGAATCGCTTTTCGTGTATACGGCGGTGTTCGGAGCCTACGGAATACTGCGTTTGGGCAAAGCTGTTGCGGAGCGCCATGAAGAGACGCAGGAGGACGCGAGCGCAACGCCAGCCATCGCCATAGAAGAAGAGGCGGCCGTCGGAGATGCCGCTTAAAGGCACGAGCAAACTACCCCTTTCGATATGGGCGAAAATTTCGACTTGTTAGATTTCTTGTTTGGCAAAGCAGCTCCGATAAGACCTGCTATTTACGTTATTCGTCAGTTTTGCCCCGCGATACTCGGCGCTTACGATCCCCAAAGTCTAACAAGTCGAATTTTCCGCCCCATCGGGAGCTTATTCTTGCCCGGACACGTCACCCTGTTGGACGATCGGTCGGCAGTGGCGCTTCTTTCGGCCCTGTCGCCTACGCCTCTTCTGTTGCGGGGGCGCCCTGCGGCTCGTCGGCGAAAGGCCTCTCCGTCCCTTTGCGCCGTCTGCGGGCGGCGTCGCGCAGCTTGCCGTAAAGGCCCATGTAGACGTTCACGATGACGCCGGTGAAGGCGGCGCAGACGAAGGTGCCCTCGCGCACGCCAGCCAAATGACCCACGAACAGGAACGCGCACAGGCACGCCAGGGCCGCGCAGGCGAGATCGAAGCCCACCTTCACGGTGCCGAACCGGGCGCCGGTCTTGCGCACCACGGCCTGCACCACGGCCTCGCCGCAGTTCATGACCGTGCCCGAGACGACCGTCATCACAATGCCCAGCGCGAGAACGGCCATGCCGCCGATAAGCCACAGCCACGAGGCGACATAACTCGTCGGCGCAGCGGGGCCGAGCAGTGTCATGAAGGCGTCAATGCACACGCCGAAGAACACCGAGATGGGAATCTGCCACAAGTCAACCAGGCGAAACTCCCGGCGAAGAAGGGCGATTTGCACCAGCACGAGAAAGCACTGCCACCCCAGCATGAATGTGCCGAAGCTCACGGCCGTGAACCCGAGGGAGAGCACATTGGGCGTGGCGGAGATGGGCGAGTTGCCCAAATCGGCCTTCACGACGATATCGATGCCAAGCCCCATGACCGCGATGCCCGCTAGCATGAGCACGATGCGGCCCGTCAGAAACAGGGCGGCGCGCAGCGTCAGCGATCGCTCGGCGAGAGCGGCGGGCGAGCCTTCCGCAGATTCAGTCGAAGGAGGAAGACCGTCTTGAGTGCCTCGGACGTCTTCGGCCGAAGACGCAGTCTTTAAGCCGCCGGCTTGCGGCGAGGGTCTGTCGGACGGATCGGCAGATGCGCCCGAGCGCTCGCGCCCCATGGATTTTCCCTTGGTCCGAATCTCGCTTCCACGATTGATCTTCCGTTCCGTCATCGTCTCCTCACCGTCCTTTCCGGTGTCGCGGCGTGCAAATACCTTTCAGTTATAGCACGGGAAGAGACGCGGTTCGCAGAAAATACGCGAGCACGACTGCGCAAAGGTTAGATGGCGCAAACTCAACCGCTCACCACCGACGAGCGGCAGAACGACGGCGACGCAACGGCGACAAGGCGAAGCCCTAGATGACCACGAGGTCGTGGGTGGAGTTGGTGAACACGTCGAAGCCGTCGGCGGTCACGACGCCGAAGTCCTCCAGGCGCATGCCGAACTTGCCCGGCAGGTAGATGCCCGGCTCCACGGTGACAACGTTGTCGGCCGCAAGCGGCCGCTCATTGCGTGGGGCGAGCACCGGTTCCTCGTGGATGTCGATGCCCACGCCGTGACCGAGCCCGTGGCCCATCCGGCCGCCGAAGCCGGCCGCCGCTAGCACCGCCTCGGCCCGCTCGTGGGCCTCTTTGCCCGTGACGCCGGGTCGAAGCATAGCTTCCACGGACTCGTTGGCCTCCCGCAACGCGTCCCACGCCGCCCGCATCTCCGGGTCGGGCTCGCCGAGAAACACCGTGCGCGTCATGTCCGAGCAGTAGCCGTAGGAGCGGGCGCCGAAGTCGAGCACGACGCACTGGCCGGCCTCCAGCATGGTGGCGCCGGGGATGGCGTGCGGGCTCGCGCCGTTGGGCCCGGTGGCCACGATGGAGGGGAACGCCAGGCCCTGGGCACCATGGCGCAGCATGAACTCCTCGAGCTCCAGCTGCACCTGGCGCTCCATCATGCCCGGGCGCATGTAGCGGACGATGTGCTCGAAGGCGGCATCGGTGATCGACTGGGCGCCGCGCATCCGAGCGATCTCGTAGCGATCCTTCACCGCGCGCAGGCCCACCACGACGCCGTCGGTCTCCACGAAAGGCTCCCCGGCATCGGCCTCGGCGAACGCTTTCTGCAAGCGGCGGTACTCGGCCAGCGAGACGCCGTCCTCGATGCCCAAAACCGCATCGGCAGCCCCGGCGGGCCGGCCTCCCCACCGCTTGGCGGCAAACTGCGCGTGGGTCTCGCGCTCGGCGCTCACTTCCAAAGGCTTGTGGCGCACGGCGTTCTCGCAGGCCGTCACGTAGCGCAAGTCGGTATGCAGCCACGCGTGGTCGGGGCAGACATACAGAGCATGAGCCGCCTCCTCGTCGAAGACATCGTCGAAGGCGGTGAGCCACTGGACGTTCGACGTGTCGCGCACGAGAAACGCCCCCACGCCCAGCTCGGGAAACGTCTCGCGCAAGCGAGCCAGATGCCGCTCGCAGGCCTTCGGATCATTCAACTCGTCGAATACCGTCATGAATTCCTCCTGGTTCGTCCGGACGCCGGTGCGACGGGGCGTCCCGTGCTCAAGCAATGGCTCGCTCGGCGGAACAGTTCACTGGACTGTTCCGTTCGCTGCGCAACCTACGCGCGGGACGCCCCGTCGCACCGGCGTCCTACCCTATCGGGCTATTCGCTACCTTCGGCCACAGCGTTTTCCAGCAAAATATCCAGCGCGCGCAGGTAGCCCTCTTTGCCGAGGCCCTTCACCTGGGCGACGCAGGCCGGCGCGATCACCGAGTGGCGGCGGAACTCCTCGCGCTTGCTAATGTCCGAGATGTGAATCTCCACCACCGGCACGTCGATACATTCCACAGCATCGTGCAGCGCGTAGGAGTAGTGCGTGTGCGCCCCGGGGTTGTACACGATGCCGTCGTAGTTGCCATGGGCCGCATGCAGCCGATCGATGAGCGCGCCCTCATGGTTCGACTGGAAGCAGTCGACCTCGCAGCCATGCTCGGCCCCGTAGGCACGCACCATCTCCTCGATGGCCTCAAGCGTGTCCGTGCCATAAATAGCCGGATCACGCACCCCCAACATATTCAAGTTAGGCCCATTCATGAGCAGTATCTTCTTCAACAAAGTTCGCCTCTCTCCGATCGGTCGGGGAAGGTGCTCCGCAGACCTCTGCGCGCCTCCTGGCGAACGCGGCCGTTAAGAAACAGCTTCCACTTCAGCAGCAACGATGCCGGGATGGTACCGGCTTATGTGCGTCATCTTCGCTGTTTCTTTTGCCGCGTTCGGAAGGGGATCAAGCGCGCAGCGGGCTGCGGAGCACCTTCCCCGACCGATCGCCGTCAACGTCACAAACTCTTGGAAGCCTCCCACCGGCGCAGATGCTCCAAAATCACGTCGTCAGGCACGGCCACCAGTTCCCAGTCGCCGATGTCGCGGGGCAGCACGAAGCGCACCTCGCCGGCACGGGTCTTCTTGTCGCGCTTCATGGCAGCCAGCATCTCGTCAGCCGGCGCCGACCACGCCAAAGCCGGCAGCCCGAGCCCGTCCAGAAGCTCGTCCTGGGCATCCACCAGCTCGGCCGACGTGCCCACCACATCCACGCCGAGGCGCGCCGCGAAGCGCATGCCCTCGGCCACGGCGGCCCCATGGGAGAACGTCCCATAGCCCGCGAGCGCCTCCACCGCATGCCCCAGGGTGTGCCCGTAGTTCAGGCACTCGCGCACCCCACGGCTCTCCGTCTTGTCCTCGGCTACGACGTTGGCCTTGAACACCACCGACCGCGCGATGGCCTCAGTGACCACCACCGAATCGCGCGCCTCCAGGGCGGCGGCGTGATCCATCATCCAGAAGAAGAACTCGTCGGAATCGATCACCGACGCCTTGGCGATCTCGGCGCAGCCGCAGGCCCATTCGCGGTCGTCCAGCGTGGCGAGCACCGCCGTGGAGGCGCACACGTAGGCCGGCTGCTTGAACGTGCCCACGAGGTTCTTCCCCTCGGGAAGGTTCACGCCGGTCTTGCCGCCGACCGAGGAGTCCACCATGGCCAGAAGCGAGGTGGGCACCTGCACAAACGGGATGCCCCGCATGTACGTGGAAGCGACGAACCCGGCCAGATCGCCCACGACGCCGCCGCCGAGGGCCACCACAGCGCAGTCGCGCGTGAGTCCGAGCGATGCCATGGCCGACCAGATCTCCCCGGCCACTGCGAGCGACTTCGAGTCCTCCCCCGCGGGCACGACGATATCGCTCACGCGGAAGCCCGCCGCCTTCAGCGACGACTTGGCCTCTTCCAGATACAGCGGCCCCACATTGGAATCGGTGAGGACGAGCAGGTGCGGCGCCTGTCCCACGCCATCGAGCCGCCGCACCGACTCGCCGAGACCGCCGAGCACCGTGGCTCCGATGCGCACGTCGTAGGGCGTCTCTCCGGGGATGTTGACCACTATCTTTGTTGCGGGCACAGGATTCCCTCCTTTTCCAAAATGCGCTGCACTTCCCGCGCGATGGCCGGCACCGATTTGCCAGCGGTGCTCACGCGCACGTCGGCCACCGCCTCGTACAGCGGCAGGCGCTCCTCGCAGCGGGCCCGGGCCGCTTCCAGGTTCTGGAACAAGGGCCGGGTGGACGTATCGCTGATGCGGCTGGCGGCCTCGTCGGCGGTCACTTCCAGATACACCACGAAGCCGGCCTCGCGGAAGACGTCGTGGTTGGCCGGCGTGACCACCACGCCGCCGCCGCAGGAGATGAGCAAAGGGTCGGGCTTAGCGCCCAGCTCGCGCAGCACGTCCGTCTCGATGGCGCGGAATCCCTCCTCGCCGCCCTCGGCGAAGATCTCCTTCACCTTCTTGCCCTCGCGGCGCTCGATGTAGGTGTCCATGTCCACCGAGGCCACCCCGCACGTGCGGGCGAGGCGCCGGGCCACCGACGTCTTGCCGGCGCCCATGAACCCGACGAAAAAGACCGGGCGAGTCAGTTCCATGCGTTCCGCCATCTTAGCGCCCCATGGTGCGCAGCCGCGCCTTGTAGGCCTTGATGTTCGCCTTGATATCGGCCATGCAGGTGTCGCCAAAGGCCTCCAGATAGGCGTTGGCCAGCGCGAAGGCCACCTCGCCCTCGGCCACCACGGCCGCCGCCGGCACCGCGCACACGTCCGAGCGCTCCTTCGACGCCTCCTCCACGCAGAGCGTGTCCAGGTTCACCGTTTCCAGCGGCGTCATGAGCGTCGGGATGGGCTTCATGGCCGCCGTGATCACGAGCGGCATGCCCGTGGTCATGCCGCCTTCTAAGCCGCCGGCGTTGTTCGACGTGCGGCGGAACTCGCCGTCGGCGAGCACGATGGGGTCGTGCACCTGCGACCCGGGACGCGCGGCTGCCTGAAAACCGAGGCCGAATTCCACGCCCTTGATGGCAGGGATGGAAAAGAGCGCCGCGCCCAGCCGCGAGGTAAGCCGATCGGCGCCCGTGGCGTAGGTGCCGAGCCCCGGCGCAAGCCCGCAGACTACGATGCGGAAGGTGCCGCCCAAGCTCTCGCCGTCGGACTTCGCGCGGTCGATGGCCTTCTTCATGGCGATGGTCGCCTTCGCGTCCGGGCAGCGCATCTCCGACAGCTCGATGTCGAGCGGCTTGTGCTCGGCGGCATCGGCCATCGTCTCCTCGGGCATGGCCGCGTCCCCCACCGACACCACGTACGACATCACTTCCACGCCGAGCGCCGCCAGAAACTCGCGCGCCACGCCGGCCGCGGCCACCCGGGCCGCTGTCTCCCGGGCACTCGCGCGCTCCAAGATGTTGCGGCAGTCATCGGTATTCGTGCGCAGGGCGCCCACCAGGTCGGCATGCCCCGGCCGGGGCGTCACCTCGCGCACCAGATCGCGCGGCGCTTCGCCGAAGGCGGCCATGCGCTCCGTCCAGTTCTCCCAATCGCGGTTGGCCACCTCAAGCGCGATGGGACTGCCGATAGTGCGACCGAAGCGGATGCCGCTCGTGACGCGCACCGTATCCTTCTCGATGGCCATGCGGCCGCCGCGCCCGTAGCCGGCCTGGCGGCGGGCCAGATCGGAGTTGATGTGATCGACGGACACGGGCAGGCCGGCCGGCACGCCCGTCACGATGGCCGTAAGATTCGGCCCGTGACTTTCTCCGGCAGTGATGTATTCCATAGACGCAGCTTTCTCGCAGGGCGCGCCGACAGAGGGCGCCCGAGACAGATCGGCACCCATTGTAGCGCACGCAGAGGCACCCGACCGTTTCGGGACGGTAAAGTGCGGGCGGAAGCGGCCCCTGAGCCCTCTTAGAACTCGGCGTTGCCCACCGTGCGCGGGTGCGGGATGACGTCGCGGATATTGCTCACGCCCGTGAGGTACATCACGAGGCGCTCGAACCCGAGCCCGAAGCCCGCATGCTGGCAGGTGCCGAAACGGCGCAAGTCCAGATACGCCCGGTACTGCTCGGCGTCCATGTCCAGCTCGGCGATGCGCCGCTCGAGCACTTCCAGGCGCTCCTCGCGCTGGGAGCCGCCCACGATTTCCCCGATGCCCGGCACGAGGCAGTCCATGGCGGCCACGGTGCGCCCGTCGTCGTTCAGGCGCATGTAGAAGGCCTTGATGCCGACGGGATAGTCGATCACGAACGTCGGGCGGCCGAAGTGTTCCTCGGTGAGGAACCGCTCGTGCTCGGTCTGCAAGTCGATGCCCCATTCAACGGGATACTCGAAGGCGCGCCCAGCCGCTTGCGCCGCGAGCAGGATATCGATGGCCTCGGTGTAGGTGACGCGCGCAAAGTCGGAGGAGGCCACATGATCCAGGCGCTCGAGAAGCCCCTTGTCGACGAACTTGTTCAACATGGCCAGCTCGTCGGGGCAGCGCTCCATCACGTCGCGGATGACGTACTTGAGCATGCTCTCGGCCAGTTCCATATCGTCCTCAAGGTCGGCGAAGGCAATCTCGGGCTCCACCATCCAGAACTCGGCGGCATGGCGCGCCGTGTTGGAGTTCTCCGCGCGGAAAGTGGGGCCGAACGTGTACACATCCCCGAAGGCCATGGCGAAGTTCTCGGCGTTCAGCTGGCCGGACACGGTGAGCGAGGCGGGCTTGCCGAAGAAGTCGGCGCTCCAATCCACCTCGCCGGCCACAAGCGCGCCGTCCGAGGCCGCAGCAGCCTCCTCGCTCACGAGCGGTACCTGGGCCGGGTCGATGGTGGTCACGCGGAACATCTCGCCGGCCCCCTCGCAGTCGCTCGCCGTGATGATGGGCGTGTGCACGTAGACGAACCCGCGGTCTTGGAAGAAGCGGTGGATGGAGGCGGCGGCCATCGAGCGGATGCGGAACACGGCGCGGAACAGGTTCGTGCGCGGCCGCAGATGCTGCTGGGTGCGCAGGAACTCCGGCGTGGCGCGCTTCTTCTGCAGCGGGTAGTCGGGAGCCGAGGCGCCCTCGACGCGAATGCTCTCGGCGGCAAGCTCGAAGGGCTGCGGGGCGTCCGGCGTCAGCTTCAACACGCCTTCGCACACGAGAGCCGCCGACACGTTCTGGTGCGCGATCTCGTCGTAGTTTTCCAGCGTCGCGCGGTCCATGACCACTTGCAAGTCCTTGAAGCAGCTGCCGTCGTTCAACGTGACGAAGCCGAAGTTCTTCATATCGCGGACTGACTTGACCCAACCGGCAACGGTGACGGTCTTCCCGGCGAAGGCGTCGGCATCGGCGTAGAGCTGGGCGATCTTAGTGCGGTTCATTATGGCGCGACCTTTCGAGCTAGGGTGTTTTCCATTGCCGCTATGATAGCAGGACAGCGCCGCGCCGCCTATGGGGCCAAAGGCATCTCGGCCGCCAAATCCCCGCGCGCCCGAGGGGCCTTAGGCGAGATTAAACCCGGCCGCCTGCGCCATAAGGGCGAACAGCTCGTCCTCGGGGATGTCGAGGGCCGCCTCGCTGGTGATGTCGCGCAGGATGCCCACCGTGACCACGGCCTGGCCGACGAGCATGCCGGCACCGTCGAAAAACCGGCACCCCGCCGCCCGGGCCGCCCGGGCCAGCGCCGTCTCGCCATGGCCGTACACCACGTCGAACACCGTCTGGCCCGCGCTCAGAAGCGCCGTGTCGAAGGGGGCCAGATCGCCCGCCTTCATGCCGAGCGGCGTGGCGTCGATGATGATGTCCGCGCCCGCGATGGCCTGCCGCGACGTGGCGTAGCTGCCGAACTTGAAGCCCACCTGCTTGTACACCTCGGAAAAGCTCAGGTGTCCTTCTTTGAAGGCGGGCATGTCCACCACCCGTCCGACCATCGCCCCCAGCTCGTCGGCGTAGGTGCGCATGACGTTGCGGGCCTTGGCCTTGTCGCGGCCGATGAGGATCACCTCATCCGGCCCCGCCTGGGCCACGGCGTGCAGGATGGAGAGGGAGGTCGGCCCCGTGCCGCAAACGACGACGGACGCGCCGCGAAAATCGACGCCGGCCCGTTCCAAATAGGCCACGCAGCCCTGGCCGTCGGTGTTGTAGGCGATAAGGGCCCCGTCCTTGTTCACGAGCACGTTGGCCCCGTGGGCGAGCGTGGCCGAGGCGGCCCGCACATCGGCGGCAGCGAACGCCTCGGGTTTATAGGGCGTGGTGATGTTGATGGAAAGGAAGTCGCGAGCCGCAAGGAACGCCTCGGCCTCGGGCGCCGTCGGCACATCCATGAGACCGTAATGCCAGGGCAGCCCCGCCTTCTCGTAGACGGCGTTGTACATGACCGGCGATTTCGAATGGCTCACCGGGTGCCCCAGCACATACAGCTTCTCGCTCACAGCGATTCCCTTCCCGTTTCGCGCGAGGCCCCTTCGACCCCGCGCTGCGCGCCCTGCCCGAAGCGGCGCGGGGCGCTTCCTTGTCCGCGGCGCGCCGCGGAACGGCTCGCCTCGCATTCCGCGATATTGATTGCCGGCTCCGGCTTGCGATCTCCCAAAATAGCCCGCTCGACGTTGCGCAGCAGCAGCGTATGGGGCAGATCCTGCTCGACCAACGGCTGCAGCATATAGGCCTTCATGCCCGTCAGATGGGCTCCCAGCACATCGGTCGCCAGCTGATCGCCAACAACGACCGTGTCGGCGGCGGCTCCCCCGATCTTCCGCCGGGCCGCGAGAAACGCCGGCGGCAGCGGCTTTAAGGCCTTGGCCACGATGGGCATCTCCAACTCGCCGGCGAACCGGTACACGTCGGCATGCCAGTTGTTCGAGAGCAAACAGAAGCTCACTCCGGCCTCCCGCGCCCGACCGAGCCACATCCCCACATCGCGCGGCACGCATCCCGTATCCCGGGCGCGCACGGTATTGTCGATATCGAGCAGCACATGAGTCAGGCCGCACCCGAGCAAATCGCGCTCGATATCGATGGCGCTGATGCGCGAGAAATAGCGATCGGGGGTGAGAAGCGCCATGGGTCGCACCTGAAGACCGAAAGGGCGCCCTTAGGCGGCCGCGCCTTCACCGGCTGCAGCATCGCCCGACCCGTCGGCGCCACCAGCGTTGGAATTATCGGCGATGGCCTGCTGATGCTCCTCGTAGGTCTTGCTGAACGCCGCCTGCATGTTGCCGTCGGCGTCGGGATAGAAGTAGAAGAACATGTCCTCAGTCTGGGTCGGCTCGCAAACGGCGGTGAGGCTCTCAATGCTCGGCGAGCAGATGGGCGTCGGCGGCAGGCCCGCATTCGCGTAGGTGCTGTAGGGCGTCTCGGCGTGCACCTCCTCGGCCGTGGGCTCGCGGCCCACCTCGTAGGCCGTGGTGGCGTCGGATTCCAGGTAGGGCCGATCGGAGGCGAGGCGGTTGTAGAACACCCCGGCCACATGATCGCGCACCTCCTGGTCGCCGGTGGATTCCTTGGCGACGATGGAGGCCAGGTTCACCGCCTGGTACAGCGTGAGCCCCTGGCTCGCCGGGTAGCTGTTGGCGAAGTCGTCGAAGATGCTGGCGGTCTCCGTGCCGAACTGGTCGAGCATCATGCGCACGACGGCCTCGGCATCCATGTCCTCGGTCACGGCGTAGGTCTTGGGGAACAGGAAGCCCTCCAGCGAGTTCTCGCCGGCGCTTTCCAGAAACGCGTAGTCGGCCGCATAGGCGCTCGCGTTCTCGGAAGCGGCGAGGAAGGCCTCGGCGGTGATGCGGCCGCCCGTGGCGCTCGCCACCAGCTCGGACAGCTCCGCACGGGTGATGTCCTCGGGCACGGCGAGCGTGTCGCCCACCTGGGCGGGGCCGGCCATGATGGCGCGCACCAGCTCCTCGGGGGTGCTGCCGCCCTGGAAGGTGTAGGTGCCGGGAATGAGCGCCGAGGCGGCTTCCAGGCGCGTGACCTCGTCGGTGAACTCCCGCGAGCTGCCGATGAGGCGCGCGGCCACGAGCGCGTCGCCGATGGAGGAGGCGGTCTCCCCTTCCGTGACGGTCACCTCCGCCGACTGGCCAGGCGCGAGCAGTTCCACTTGCGAGCCGGCGCAGCCGCGGAAGGCGAAGAAGCACACGGCCGCAATGACGACGACGGCCACGATGCCCAAGCAAATGAAGGGCGCCGGCGACTTCTTCGGCATGATGGCGCTCGTGTCGTAGGTACGGAACTCCCGATCCCCCTTGGCGTGCGCCGCCCGGGCGGCGCGAGAGGAGTGGGACGAATAGGTGACCTTCTTGCCATGGAGAGCCAAGGTGCGGCCTTTCTCTACGAAACGGCCCGGCGATTAGCCCCGCGAATACCTCAAGCGCGGGCACGCTCGTCGAGCCAAGATTGCAAAAACAGACTTGCGGCTATCATATCAACCTTGCCGCGCATCTCCTTCTCAGTCAGACCCTTTTCACGCAAACTCCGCTTGGCCTCGGCCGAGCTGAGCCGTTCATCTGCGAAAACGTGGGGAATGCCGCAGGCGTCGCTGATGCGCGCGGCCTCCTTGCGAATGCGGGCCGCCTGGGGGCCCTCCTCGCCGGCGAGCGTGCGGGGCAGCCCGCAGACGAGCAGCTCCGGCTCCCAGTCTTCCAGAAGCCGGCGGAAGGGCTTGGCGCAACCGGTCACCTCGGCGGCGGGCATCACGCACACCGGACTTGCCACGCGCTCGCCCGGGTCGCTCACCGCCACCCCCACGCGCACTTCCCCGATATCCAGCGCCATCACGCGCACGGGCTACTTCACCTCCAGCAGTTTCTGGCGCAGCTCGGCTTCCATGCGGCGCATCTCCGCCTCAGCCTCGGCGCGCTTGGCGCGGCCCTCGGCCTGGATCTTCATTACCTCATCGAAGGTCTGGATGAGGTTCTCGTTGGTGGCCTTCAACGTCTCGATGTCCACAATGCCGCGCTCGGACTCGCGGGCCACCTCCACGGTGGAAGCTTTCAACTTCTCGGCGTTCTTGCGCAGAAGCTCGTTGGTCATGTCGGTGACGGCCGACTGGGCCGCAAGCGCCGCCTCGTTGTTGGCCAGACCCAGCGCCAGCAGCATCTGGCTCTTCCACAGAGGAATGGTGTTCACGAGCGTCGTCTGGATCTTCTCGATCATGAGCATCTCGTTGTTCTGCACAAGACGGATCTGCGGCGCCATTTGCATGGCCACGGTGCGGGACAAATCCAAGTCCGACAGCTTCTTCTCGAAGCGGTTACAGGCGGCGGCGAGTTTCTGCACCGCCTCGGCGTCCTCGGTGGAGCCGGAGGCCTGAGCCTTGGCGGAAAGTTCGGCCAGCTCGCCCTCGCGCACCTCGGCCAGGCGCTGACGGCCGGCCAGAAGGTACATGGTCAGCTCCTTGAAGTAGGTGAGGTTCAGCTCGTAGAGCTTGTCGAGCGTGGCCGCGTCCTTCATGAGCTGCACCTGATGGCCCTCGAGGGTCTTGGCGATCTTGTCGACATTGGCCTCGGCGGTGTCGTAGCGGGCCTTGAGCGACGTGATCTTGTTCGCCGACTTCTTGAACAGGCCGAAGAAGCCCTTGTCGTCGTCATCCACGTCGAAGTTCTTGAGCTCGGTCACTACCCCGGCGATAAGATCGCCCGCCTCGCCCAAATCCTGGGTGCGCACCTTCGCGAGCGCCGTCTCGGAGAACGACGCCATCTTCTTCTGGGCGCCGGCGCCGAAGGTGAGCACCTGCTGGGAATTGGCGATGTCGATCTGCTGGGCGAAGGCGTCCACCTGGGCCAGCTCCTCGGCGGAAAGCGAGTCGGCGAGGCTGGGCGCGGCGGGCGGGTCCACCTCGATGATGGAGACCTCGGCCACCTCGCCGTCGCTTACGGGATCGAGCGTGAGCGTCGGGGCGGGAATGTTCGTGAGATCGGTCAGTTCGTTGGTCATAGCATATCCTTTCACGGGCACGGTACGGATGAATCGGAAATTGCGAGGGGGCCTTGCGAGCCTCGCGCTCAAGAGCGTCCGGGGTTAGGCGCTCGAAGCCATTGCTTACGGTTTCACATCGAAGGGGCCTTCCGTGAGTCCCTCTTGGGCGAGCATGGCGTGCAGCACCGAGATGTCGGCGGACACATCGAGGGAGAGGTCTTGGTACGTGTCGTCGAAGAGCTTCTCGAAAGCGCTGTGCAGCACTTCCAACGTATGCTCGATCTCGCTGCGCGAGCTGGAGATATTCTCGCCCTGAATAGGTTCCTCCTCTAACCGGTCGTAGGCATCGAGCAGCTTCACCGTGGTGGGAAGGTAGTACGCGGTCAGGCGGTCGAGCCCGGCGATGACGGCCGGCTCTTCCTCGGCGCGGGCGAGAATGCGGCCCACCACGTCCTGAATGGCCGTAATGCGCTCGCTCACCGCGGCGTCGTCGATGGCGGCGTTCAGCTCGTCCATCTGGCGCACGTAGTCGCGGCCGCGGGCGACAAAGGCGCGCTGCTCGGGCGTCAGGCGCTCGGAGATATCCTGCTCGCGGGCCGCCCGCGCCGCCGCCTCAGCTGCCCGGGCCGCCTCGGCCGCCTCGCGCTCGGCGAGCGTCTGGCGCTGGCTCTGCTGGAACTGACGATACTGGTGGTAGGCGTTCTCAGTCACCATGAGGGTGGTGTTCTCGTCGTCGATGCGCCCCTCGGGGAGGTAGCCGCCCTTGATGAGCGTGCGCGAGGCGGCAAGGGCGGCCTTGGGGCTCACCTGCATGCGCGCGGCGAGGTCGTCGAAGCCAACGGCCTCGCGCTGGCCCACCGCCCGCTGGAGAGCCTTGAGCTTCGAGGCACGCCGTAGGTTGCGGATGCCGAAGCCGAGCAACGTGGCGAAACCGGCCGTCAGAATGCCGAGGATCGCCGTCACGGCCACTTCGGGATTCCCGGCCACCGCCGGCGCCAGCGCCGAGACTAAGGCGGGAATGCCGAAAAAGACCATGCCCGCCCCGCCGGCCGCCGCCATGACGGCGCCCGACGCCGTCAGCCCCCACGACGAGCGGAAGCGCTTCTTTGCCTTGGCCAGCGGCGCCCACTGTTGGGCCTGCTGGGCCGCGGAGGTCACCGCTTGTTGAAAACCCTGGGGGACGCCACCTGTCGGCGCGCCCTGGGACGCCCCGTAGCCCGGATGCCCGTAACGCTGCTGCCCGTGGGCTTGCTGAGCCGCCCGGCGCTGCGCCTCTTCCTACGGAATAGATCGGAAGAGCGGTTCAGCAGGAATGCCGAGACCGATCTCGT